>JMSU01000348.1_pt1 | contig 12011 bp, 11 predicted proteins | sample 179011 | NCBI WGS metagenome assembly JMSU01 (sample SAMN02769580, study PRJNA246767) | bioreactor metagenome | isolation source: Culture-1 Bioreactor ArsB derived from microbial biomass from the upper 2 cm... | place: Germany: Bremen | collected day 87 after inoculation
GCTTAAGCACAACATAATGCGCATTAAAAAGGACGGAACTTGTTTCCGTCCTTTTTTTTATAATAACCTATAGGTATTTTCGATACGAGTAATCAAATGGACTTACGTCGACTTGAAGCATTCTGCAAAGTTTATGAACTTAAAAGCTTTTCTAAAGCGGGAAAGGATCTTTTTCTTTCGCAGCCAACAATCAGTGCTCATATATCTACTTTGGAAGAAGAGCTTGGTGTGCAGCTTTTTGACCGTTTAGGACGGTCAATCATGGCAACCCAAGCTGGTGAGGTTCTTTACCGGAATGCGCGGGATATATATGAACTGATCGGTAAAGCTCAATCAGAGATAAATATTTTACGTGATAAAGTTGTCGGTGATCTCGAGATCGGCGGCAGCACAATCCCTTCTCACTATCTTTTGCCCGAAATTCTTTATAATTATTGTAAGATGTATCCTGATGTTAGTGTCCACCTTTCTGTCGGGGATACTAACGAAATTATTCAGAAGATTCGGTCAGGTGAATTGATCTTAGGTGTCGTAGGGGCCACAGTTGATGCACCTAATCTTGAATTTTATCCCATTATGCGTGATGAACTTGTTATCGTAGCTCCTCCTGTTCTTGTTAAGAACTACGATGGTATTGATGATATTCAGCACCTCGCAGAGCTTCCCTGGGTTATGCGTGAAGGTGGATCTGGAACTCGCAAGGCCTTAGAAACAGGTCTAGCTGAACTTGGTACCAGCGTTCGGGATCTAAATGTCACTGTGTGGGTTGAGTCAACTCAGGCTGTTGTTCAGTGCGTAAGGGCAGGGCTTGGAGTAAGTGTTACTTCCCGATTAGCAGCTCAGTCGTTGATTGATTCTGGAGAGCTGGTTCATATTAAAGGATTGCCACTTAATCTCGAAAGAAGTTTTTATCTCGCACACCTTGAAGGTCGTGAGTTTTTCCCTGCTGTCAGATATTTTATTGATCATGTAAAGCATAACTCTTTTGATCTGTAGTCATTCCGACTAGTTGTAAGGATTGAATTTAGGCTTTATTTTTGGGGCCTTAAATAAAAAGAGCGGAAGTACATTGTACTTCCGCTCTTTTGGGTTTCTTATTACTTCAGGTTATATTTCTGCAAATTCTAGTTCTGGAATATGTGAAATCTGCCCTGTTTTATGCAGGTATTTGGCAAAAGTTTTTAATCCCTTAATTTCTTCGCTGCCGAGATCAAAGACAAGACCATCATAATATGAGCGGGTTTCTTCAGGGGTTAAGATACTTTTTTCAGCTGTCAGTTCTGACATCCTGTCAATATTTCTTTGTCCCCAAAGTTTTCCTTTGATGAGTGCCCTGATGGCTTGTTTAACTTCTTCGCGTGAAGCAACATCTCTACGTACCAGCCAGACACCGAATATACATGGCAGCCCTGTCCATTTGATCCATTCTTCCCCTAAATCAAATTTGTAAGGATAGTCTTTATGTTTGCGAAGGTTTAGTGCTTCATCGCCAATACATAGGATTGCTTCGGGGCGTTCCCCCCTTTCTAATCTTTCCGTAGCATTTCCTGTTTCATATTCGGGGTGAACAGGAATGTATTCGGTTAGCAGAATTTTAAGTAATGCAGCAGAAGAATGAGTTTGTGAGCTAACAAGAATTCTACACCCTTTTAACTGCTCAACAGGTTTGCGGCTTAACATTAGTACTGACTGTACTGGGCCCCGGCTGCCAATGGCGAGGTCTGGCAGCAGTTTATACTGTTCAGCATGACGAAGGTATTCAATGGACGAGGTAGATGAAATGTGCATCAAACCTTCTGACATCATTTTGTTTAGTTGCGCAGGCGGACCATATAGAAAATCAAAATTATTCTCTATCAGACCTGCTTCAAGCGGATAATAAATTGGCAGAACATTAAGGTATGAGATCCTCCCAACCTTGACTCTATCCATTTTTATTCTCCGCCAGAGTGTAATCCATAAGTCTTTGCTTGGGAGTAAAGCCTGCTTTTTTTATCAGGTTATGAATTTCATTTTCAGACAGTCTGAATTGTACGCCTGCGGCTTTCACAACATTTTCTTCAATCATTGTTGATCCGAAATCGTTACCACCGTAGAAAAGAGCAAGTTGAGAAATTTTTGGACCCATGGTCACCCAGGAAACCTGAATATTGTCGAAGTTGTCCAGCACAATTCTCGAAACAGCAAGCATTCTCAAATATTCCACACTGGTCATTTTTCGTGCATTGGGAATATTTGTGTTGTCGGGCTGAAAAGTCCACGGAATAAAGGCTGTAAAGCCCCCTGTCCTGTCTTGGACTTCGCGCAAAGCCAAAAGATGTTTTACTCTGTCTTCAGGAGTTTCTTCATGGCCGAACATCATGGTCGCAGTTGTTCGTAATCCAAGGTTATGAGCTGCTTCCATGACTTCTAGCCACAAACCTGCAGAACATTTTTTAGGAGCTATTTTACTGCGGACTTCGTCTACAAGAATTTCTGCTCCTCCTCCCGGGATAGAAGCGAGACCTGCTTTAATAAGCCTTTTTAGAACTTCCTCAATTGAAATTCCTTCCAGTTCACTAAAATAAACAACTTCCGGGGGAGAGAAAGCATGAATATGAACAGGGTAGTTGTCTTTAATAAACGCCAGCATCTCTTCATAAAAGGTCAGCGGTAGATCAGGATTATGACCGCCCTGCATTAAAATCTGAGTACCGCCGAGATCAATGGTTTCTTGGATTTTCTGTCCAAGTTCATCACGGCTGATAACAAACCCGCCGTCTTGGCCGGGAGCTTTATAAAAAGCGCAAAAACGGCAGCCACATTCACAGATATTTGAGTAGTTGATGTTGCGGTCTACTACATACGTTACATTCAGTTCAGGGTGTTTTTTCATCCTGATATTGTGGGCCATACTACCGAGATCAAAGAGGTCTGCTTTTTCAAGAAGCGTTAAGGCCTCATCAAAATTTATTCTTTCTCCGGCTTCAACCTTATTGCTGATTTCAAGCACTTCAGCCGGGCTTGTAGTTAAATTCATCATTTTATTTATACCTCATTAAAAGCCGCATCGCGTTCTACAGGTGTGAATCCACAACCCTTGATCATTTCTTCAAGTTCTGCGCGACTCAGGGCTTGATCAGATGAAGCTCCTGCCATGTGACCTATTTTTTCTTCAACAACAGTCCCGTCAAAATCATCGGCACCGAAATGGAGGGCGGTCTGGGCTTGTTTTACACCGAGCATGACCCAGTAAGCTTTGATATGCGGGATATTATCCAGCATCAGACGGCTGATTGCGATAGTTTTGAGTTCATCTATCCCAGTTAATGGATTTTCAATTTCAAGTTTGCTGTTCTCTGTAAGAAAGGGCAGAGGGATAAAACAGTTGAAACCACCAGTCTTATCTTGTTGCCGGCGAAGTTGATCCAGATGATCGAGGCGGTCGTCAATGGATTCAATGTGTCCGAAAAGCATCGTACAGTTAGTAGTATAGCCCAGTTTGTGAGCTTCGCCATGGACACGCAGCCAGTTTTCAGCATCAAGTTTTTTGGGACATATTTTCTTGCGTGTTTCAGGAGCAAAAATTTCAGCGCCGCCTCCGGGAAGCATTTCAGCTCCAGCCTTACGTAATCTTTCAAGGGTTTCGATAGTGGAAATCCCTTCAATTTTTGCAAAGTGGGCAATTTCAACTGCTGTAAAACTTTTAATTACCGCCTGAGGAAATTCTTTTTTTATGGCAACGAATGTTTCTTCGAAAAAGGAAAGTGGAATATCCGGGTGACATCCACCAACTACGTGTATTTCGCGAGGAGCAACCGGAGCGTTGCGCAGTTTGTTTAGAATATCATCTTGGGAAAGTTGAAATGAACCTTCTTCTCCGCGTTCACGGGCATAAGCACAAAATAAACAGCCGTTGATGCAGATGTTGGTATAATTGATGTGACGGTTGAGTACGTAAAATGTTTTATCACCGTGCATTTTGCGTCTGACGATTGAGGCTAATGCTCCCAGCGCAGTAATGTCGGTACATTCGTAGAGTTTGTGACCGTCTTCAGTCGAAAGTCGTTCGCCGGCAAGGACTTTGTCCAGAATGGAGCCGAGTCCGGCATTTTGAAAATAATTTTTTGAAATCATATATTCACCTTTGTTCAGCCGTAAATAAAAGTCGCTTCCAGCCATGTCAACACTGGATTTCCGGCTCTTAAAAATATAAAAAGAAATTCATGAACAAAATACTAGAATTGGGCTACTCGCCCTGTCCCAACGATACATTTATTTTTCATGCCCTAGCCTGCGGCGCAGTTAGCGTGGACCCATTTAAATTGAACATTACCCTTGCGGATGTGGAAGAACTGAATTCTTTAGCCCGTTCCGGTCAAATGGATATTTGCAAAGTTTCTGTGCATGCAGCGGCGCACATAATGAATGATTACATTTTGCTTCGCGCCGGTGGAGCTATGGGAAGAGGAGTTGGACCGCTCCTGCTCTCCTGCGCACCTTGCACCATAGAAGACCTTGATGGCAAGCGTATAGCTATCCCGGGACGCAATACAACCGCAAATTTATTGTTTAACCTTATGTGTCGGGAAGCTGGAGTTCAAGTAGAGCTTGTAGAAATGGTTTTTGATCAGGTCATGCCTGCTATTGCTGATGGAACAGTTCAGGGCGGAGTGGTGATCCACGAAGGGCGGTTTACTTATCAGGGGCTGGGGTTGTCCCGAATCGCAGATCTTGGCAAATGGTGGGAAGATTATTCAGGTTTGCCTATCCCTCTTGGTTCCATTGCTATCAAGCGTTCTTTAGGTGCAGATACTGCAGCTTTAGTTAATTCGGCAATTCGAAAAAGTATAACTCTTTCTTATATAGATACTGATGCGGCGTGGCCTTACATCAAAGATCATGCTCAGGAAATGGATGACGATGTTATCCGTGAACACATAGATACTTTTGTAACCGATTATAGTATGGATGTCGGAATAGAAGGAGAGCAGGCCGTTTCGAGACTCCTGAAGGAGGCTGCTCTTATGGATTCAATAGATTTACCAGATCATCCTTTTTTTATTAATGAATAGTTCTGGCTGGTTTGAACTGAAAAAATCATAAAAAGAAAAGGGCTGAAACAAAATATTGTTTCAGCCCTTTTGTATGGCTATTAATTTGCCTGTGTTTTGCTTAATAATTAGAACTAGCGGAATTTTTCTTTCGACTTTTCCTGTCCTGACTGATGATGACTCCTGCCATAACCAGTCCCGCCGCGATAAACTGGAGGCTGGTAAAAGTCTCATCCAGTATAAGCCAGCCTAGAAATAATGTGAATACAGGGATCAAGTTGACGTATGCAGTGGTTTGGTTGGCTGGCAGTTTACTCATGCCGAAATTATAGAGTCCGTATGCGCCAATTGTAATGCATACCCCGAGATATATGATGCTTCCAGCCGCAACAGGATCAAATATAGCCGGCATTGTTGTCGATGGCAGAGCCAGTAAGGGGAGGTAAAAAATTGCACCCATGAATGCCTGGAATGCAGTTAGGAAAAGTGCTGAATAAAAGGCAGTCATCCTCTTTAAAATAGTCATATACCCCACAGCACAGCACATAGCCAAGAATTCCAGAAAATTTCCGTATGCAGGGTTGGGAGCTGATTCCGTAGATTCAGAACTTAAGGAAAGCCAGACTCCTCCACAGACTGCCAGAATAAAACCGAAAAGTGTTTTTCTGGTTAATTCTTCCTTGAGTATAAAACGCGCAGAAACAGCCATTAGCAATGGGAGGGTGGCGCAAATCATTCCGGCCTGTGAGGCTGAGGTGTAAGTCAGGGCATGGCTTTCAAATACAAAGTACATACATGGTTCGCAAAAAGCCATGAAGGACAGCCATTTGAAATCACCTTTGCGAATAGGCTGCCTGCGGAAGTTTGGGATGAAAAACAGGAAGCATAGTGATGCGAGAATCATCCTGCCAAAAATAACCACTGTCGGATCATAAACAGCCATGGCAAGTTTCAAAGCCACAAAAGAGCTAGACCAGAGCATAACTGCAATCAACAGGGCAACAACAGCGATATATTTAGATTGGAGAAAGGACATTTCACTACTCGTATAATCCGGTTATTCCGGGATCAGGCACACCAGTGCACGGTTATAAAGGAGCACTAAATTTGTATGGTGGATTTTGTGCTGGCGCGGGCCGTGAACTTTCTATTTGTGAAGATGCAGTTGCTGCAACAATTATGGTTGGTTTAAAATCAGTTGATTTGAGAAAGCTGTGCCCGTTGATTGGGAATATGGGTTGTTATTTGCTTTGTCAATGGTCTGTTTATTGCGAATAAATAAAATTTTGACTTTCCAAATAAGAAAAACTCCGAAAGGTATAAACCTCTCGGAGTTTTAAGAATATTTTCTTAAGCTATACTATTTGCACCATGCAAGAAGATTGAACGGTGTATATTTGTTGTCAGGGTTTTCTGCGTAACGGCAACCTAAGCACGAATCATCTCTTTTGTTGAGGATTTGTTCATCTGAACCAACGTAATGCGGGCATTTGTTGTTGTTACACACAACGATCACTCCCCAACCGGATTCCGGTGGAGCAATCCATGGTGAAAGAGGTTCGTTGCAGTGAGGGCAGGTCCTTTCTTCCAGTTCAACTCCACTATAGACATACGTCACGGTATTTCTCCTTGATATTTGCTTTGATCATGGCTGTGAATAATTTCACAACATTATTAAATTAAGATTGTATCTGTAACAGTCAACCCTATTTATTCAGATAGTTCACGCAATGCTTTGAAAAGAGCACGTGCTGACTTAGGAGGTTTGTTTTTTTCTTTTCATTCTTAGCATTTCTGGCCAGTTGTGCGAGCCGCTGACGGTCGGCATCAGGAAATTCATCAACAATCTTTTCAAGAATTGCCATGTCTCCTTCGACCAGTCCATCACGCCATTCTTCGATACGGTGGAATCTTGCATTATCCGTACGATTGCCAGTTTCAATATCATCTAGGAAATCTACAAGCGGCTGGGGATCAATGTTGCGCATCAGTTTGCCAACATACTGAACTTTACGTCGTTTGGCTTCGTGTGCTTTGATGGATATAGCATCAAGAACTTCTTCAATGAAGTAATCAGGCAATCCGCATTTTTTAACAAGTTCAGGGCTTAGCTTCATTAATTTTTCAGCTAATCCCTGCAAGGCTATCATTTCACGTTTTTTTTGTGATCTGCTAGGGCCAAGATTTTCTTCTTCGTCGTATAAATCTTCTGAATTGTGCATATTAAATCTGTGTTTATTTTGTGATAGTTTTTATCTTTAACAGGGGCGCATCATCCACTTTTTTTTGCTCAAGCACAAGCGAAGATGTCCTAGCTTCTGTTGGTTATCCAAACACCTGATATAGTGAGTGTTCCACCGACTAAAAGAGAAAGGCCGACTTCTTCTCCCAGAATAAGAGCACCGAGAATGATAGCCGTCACCGGGACTAGATTAATGAAAATGCCTGTTTTGGAGGGACCTATTTCACGGATTGCTTCGAAGTACCAGCTGAATCCGAGTCCTGTTCCCAGGAAAGCAAGGTAAAGGATGCAGCTGTAATCGATAACTGACGCACTTATTATTTCAGAAATTAAGCCATGGTATAGTGCCGGACCAAGCAACATAAACGTTCCGAAGAGGCAGGACCAGTAAACAGATTCAATGGGATGCACTTTTTTGGTGATGGGTTTTCCTGCAAGTGAGTATGCAGCCCAACTGATGACGCATCCTATAATACAAAGATCTCCATAGCTGGCTCCTTGTGTGATTATGGAAACGGGGTTGCCATTACCTATAATTGTAGCAACCCCTGTTAGGGCGAGTATGAATCCTGAAATTTTTCCTAATGTAAATTTTTCTTTGAAAATAAGGGCTGAACCTAGAGCGATAAAAGTCGGAGTTGCGGCTATTATCAGAGCGGCTCTGCCAGCCGGTACAGTTTTCAGTCCGCTGAAAAAGAGAATATTGTACATGAAAACGCCTGTCAGTCCGAGGAAAGCAAGGGGTAACATGTCCTCCTTGTTATATTTGGGAGTTTTGCCAGTACTTTTTTTAACCATGAAAAACATGAAGATTGTGGCAAAAAAGAAGCGTAAAAAAGCCGCAGAGTACGGTGTAAGGTCCCCTGCCAGAATTCTGCCGGCAATCCATGTTCCTCCCCAGAATGTAACTGACCCCAGAAGCTTAAAATATAATATTGTTTTTGATGACATTAGTTTACACTGTTTTCCCGAAGTAACTTAATGGTGTAGTCGGTTACGTCTTCAACAAGAGGAATGCATAGCCTTTGCTTCAGTTCATCTACTTTGAATTTATCGCGGCCTTGTTGTATAGACAGGTCACATCCTGTCAGTTCATAGCAGTTGTCAGTAGAATTTTTACCTATAAATTTTTGGTATAGCATTTGAACTAATTCATAGCATTTTTCATGGCTTTGCTCAGGATTGTTGCGTCCATGTATCAGGCTGATTGCTAGAGTCCCACCCTGCAGTGCACCACAGATTCCTTTTGTTCGTGAAACTCCACTGCAAAATGCTGTAGCCATGGCTGGAATTGCAGGGTTTTTATATCCTAAAGTTTCACAAACGGTCATAAGGACGCTTTCGGCGCACATATATCCATTTTCAAAGCGTTTACGTGCTTGATCTCCAGACATGAATTTCTCCAGTTTTAAAGTGCGGCTGATATTGTTCTGATTCAAGAACATAATAAAAGCTGATCTTACTGTGCTTCGTCAAACAAGAAGGGTAATTTGATAGAAAATAGAATATTAAGCTATAAAATTGCTTGATTCGTAAAATGGTAGTTGAACTTGCACAGAAGCAATTAATTACATAGTATAAAAGGCCAACTCGTCAAGTGCTACTTGAAGTATGAATTACGTCCTTTTTTTTATTAAGCTTATTACTGCATTTCTCCTTCATATTTTTTAAATCAATGTATTTTGAATAGATGATGTCTTTTGGTACACAGAGATTTATTTTTTTGTAATATCTTTTTATACAAAAATGTATGTTGTTTTTGGTTCTATAACAATTTTGATTGATTGTTTAATCAAATAAGTTGCTTTGTAGAGTTTAGATATTGGTGTTCATTGGGCTGATAATCGGTTAGAACAGGAGTTGAAGAGAAAAAAATTCTTTAAGACAGATGATTTGCCTAATTTTCTTTGTTTTTGTGTCCCCGTTTTTGTGTTTTTTCTTGACAAAACCTTTAAAATTGAATTTTATTCTTGGAAAGAGATGAATAAGAGAAAGATCGACGAAACAGACCGTAGAATCCTGACAATACTTCAGGATAGTGGTAGAGTCTCCAACGCTGATATCGCAAGAAAGGTTGGAATGGCACCTTCAGCAGTGCTGGAACGTGTCCGCAAGCTTGAACGTAAGGGTATTCTGGTGGGTTACGAAGCTATCGTTGACCCCAAGTCAGTAGGAAGATCACTGACTGCTTTTATCTTTGTTAATGTAACAGAAGGAGTCGGAGCGACTTCAACCGGTGCAGAGCTTTCAAGAGTTCCCGGTGTACTTGAAGTACACTATTGTGCCGGACGTGACAGCTATCTCATCAAGGTTCGGTGTGAAGATACTGATGGGCTTGCCATCATGCTCGGACGTATCGGTCGTATTGATACTGTCAGAGATACAAATTCAACCATTGTTTTAAACACCATCAAGGAGTCTCGTGCAATTCCTCTTGAAGAGGAAGGCGAATATGCATCATAGCAGACTGTGATAATCCAGTTTACAGGCTCGGCAGTGTGAGCCTGTAGCCGCCATTTATGATGACAGGCGGGGGAGTGATTTTTGATCGGTCTGCAAAATGAAATTTTGAAGAACTATTAAAAATCTCGGGAGAATCAGGTATGAATGTAGAAATCTCCACCCTCGACAGTCAGGTGATTGAGCGCGGAAAACAGTTTTTTGATTCTATTTCCGGTGAGGCACCGTCAGTTTTTAATAAAGGCTGGTGGACCGGAAAAGTTATGGACTGGTCCATGAAGAACGAGGACTTTAAAGTCCAGATGTTCCGTTTTGTAGACGTTTTGCCTTACCTGAATACTTCTGAATCCCTATCACGTCATATCGAAGAATATTTTGCCGGAGATGACAGCAACATCCCTGATGTTCTGAAATGGGGTGCCACCAAAACCGGTTTTGGCGGAGGTCTCGTTGCCAAAGTTCTTAACAAAACTATCCGTTCAAATATCGAAGGCATGGCCCGTCAGTTTATTATCGGGCAGAAATCCAAAGAAGCTGTTAAGGGAATCCGTAAACTGCGTAAGGATGGTTTTGCCTTTGTTCTGGATCTTCTAGGTGAAGCCACAGTTTCTCAGGAGGAAGCACACGCTTATCGTGATGGCTACCTTGAAGTCCTTGATGCCATTGAAAAAGAGTATAAGAAATGGGACGGACTTGATTCCAAGAGTGATCTCGACTGGGGACATGCTCCCAAGATTAACGTGGCTGTAAAGCCTTCCGCATTTTATTCTCAGTCCAAACCTGTTGATCTTGAAGGCACTGTCGAGGGCATGATCGAAGCCATCGAACCTGTCTTTAAAAAAGTTATGGGTATGGGCGGTTTCATGTGCATTGATATGGAAGCTCTCAAATATAAAGAGCCTACTGTTGAGATGTATAAACGTCTTCGGAAAAAATATTCCGATTACCCTCACCTCGGAATCGTTTTTCAGGCTTACCTCAGAAGCGTAGATGATGATGTCTCAGGGTTGCTTGATTGGGCGAAAGAAGAGAATTTGCCAATCTCTATTCGTCTGGTAAAGGGTGCTTACTGGGATTATGAAACCGTTATGGCTAAACAGAATGACTGGCCTGTTCCTGTTTGGACCCATAAGCCTGAGTCTGACATGGCTTTTGAGCGCGTTTCCAAGATGATTCTTGAAAATCATGAGATCTGCCACTACGCTTGCGCTTCTCACAACATCCGTTCCATTTCCTCTGTAATGGAAGTTGCCAAGGCCTTGAATGTCCCAGATGAAAGATATGAGTTTCAGGTTCTTTACGGTATGGCTGAGCCTGTTCGTAAAGGTCTTAGAAATGTTGCAAAGCGTGTTCGTCTTTACTGCCCATATGGTGACCTCATCCCCGGCATGGCATATCTTGTACGCCGTCTGCTGGAAAACACCGCCAACGAATCATTCCTCAAACAGACTTTTGCTGATGAAGCGGATGTAAACATTCTGCTCGAAAATCCGGAAAAGACTCTTGAGAGAGAGCTGGCAAACAAGCCGGCAGCTAAGCCGGACGGGCGACCTCGCTTTAAAGGTGTTGATGGTGAACTTGAACCTTTCAACAACTTTCCGCCTGCAGACTTTACCCTCAAGGAAGAACGTGATGGTTTTCCTGCTTCTATGAGTAAAATCCGTAAGGATTTCGGGAAGCGTTACCCCCTTTATATAGGCGGGCAGGAAATCTCCACCGATGATACTCTTGATTCTTACAATCCGGCTGACCCTTCTGAAATAATAGGTTCTGTTTGTCAGGCTGGTGTTGCAGAGGTGGATAAAGCTGTTGCAACTGCCAAGGAAGCCTACCTTGACTGGCGCAATGTTGACCCCAAAGAGCGTGCTCAGTATCTGCTTAAAGCAGCAAAATATTGTAAGGACAATATTTATGACCTGTCCGCAATGCAGGTTCTTGAAGTGGGTAAACAGTGGGATCAGGCACAGGCTGATGTTGGAGAAGCTATTGATTTCATGGAATATTATGCCCGTGAAATGATTCGACTGGGCGATCCCAAACGTATGGGTAATTCTCCAGGTGAATATTCTCAGTATTTCTATCAGGGTAAAGGTGTCGCTGCTGTTATCGCACCGTGGAACTTTCCCTTTGCTATCAGTGTTGGAATGGTCACAGCTGCAATTGTTTCCGGTTGTCCCGTAGTGTACAAACCTGCCGGTATTTCTTCCGCTGTCGGTTTCGGTCTGGTTGAAATGTTTAAGGCTGCCGGACTTCCTGCAGGTGTTTTCAACTATACT
>JMSU01000349.1_pt1 | contig 11956 bp, 7 predicted proteins | sample 179011 | NCBI WGS metagenome assembly JMSU01 (sample SAMN02769580, study PRJNA246767) | bioreactor metagenome | isolation source: Culture-1 Bioreactor ArsB derived from microbial biomass from the upper 2 cm... | place: Germany: Bremen | collected day 87 after inoculation
GGTTTTCCTGTTCCGACGCATGCTTCAAGCAGATCCGTCCACAACAATTCATAAGAAGCTATTTTGAAAAAATCCACATAAGGAGCCAGACTATCAACAGCACTCATATAGAATGGAGTGCAAGCAAATAAGATTCCACATTCTTTGCATTTCAAAGCAATCTCAGGGATGAACTCTTCAGGCAATTCCCATTGTTTGCGCAGCCTATGCTTTTCGCTTCGTTCTAAAATTTCAAGAGCAAAGAGTTTATCTACCTTAAAAAGCTGGAATTTTACACCTGAACAGCCTATCTTAGCTGAAACTTCAATAAACTCCAGACACCGTTTTACATCGCAGGAATGATTGCTGGAAACCTCTGAAATAAATAATGGCTTATGCATAGATCACCTATTATTGCTCTTAAAAGACTCCGATACCATGAACTTTTTTACCCCGCCACTGCGGAGACCTGCCTAACAGTTCCCATAAAATTTTCCAATGCGGCAAATTTTTCACCTTTTTTATGGACAACATGTATCTCAAGTGAAGGATACTTTCCGGTCATTTTTTTAAAGATAACACCCTGCTGATTTCTGCGCGCAAGGCTCTCCGGTACGATGGAAATCCCCATACGTGCAGCAACAAGTGCCAAAGCTGCTGCTTTAGTTCCGGCCTCCTGCACCACGCGGGGGCTGAATCCACAATCTGCAAAGACTTTCATCCACTCGTCGTAGAGACGAGGCTGACTTTCACGTGGAAAAAATATTAACGGCTCGCTGGATATTTCGGCAATATCCACACTTTTCCTACTCTCCAATCTATGTCCGGAAGGCAAAACCAGGGCATAAGATTCCTTATGAAACAGAGTGCACTCAAGATCACTTACGTCATGTTTAAATAAACGAACCACCCCGGCGTCAACAGCTCCGCTCCGCACCGCTGCAAGCTGGTCATTGGTGAACATTTCATTGAGAGTGAATTGTACTCCGGGATAAGAAACCTTGTACTCCCTTATGATATCTGCAAGCGCAGTTTCAAGGGCCGGACCTATATATCCAAGCTTGAACTTTCCCCCTTCTCCAGCTGCTGTAGCTTCTAAATTAGACTGTGCCCTTTCAACCAGATGCAGGATTCTACGGGCATCTTCCAATAAGGTCTTACCCTCGGCAGTAAGCGAGACAGAACGTTTATTACGCGCAAACAGCTTAACCCCCAACTCATCCTCGAACTTCATAATCTGCTGACTGAGCGGTGGCTGCGAAATATGAAGCCGTCTGGCTGCATTTCCAAAATGCAATTCTTCAGCCACAGCAACAAAATATTTCAGTTGTCTTATTTCCATAACTAATATCTTACAGATATTACTCTGATTGAAAAGATATATTCGACATATTTATTACCTGACCATAATAATCAGCCATAAAGAACTTCAACCGTCAAAACACGGAGATAAAAATGATCGAAAATCTTATCTTAAAAAAACTTGGAAACAGTGACATAGAAATTTCGGACATAGGCCTCGGCTGTATGGGCCTTAGCGAATTTTACGGAAAACCTGCATCAGAGGAAACATCCTGCAATCTTATTCACTATGCACTTGAGCATGGGGTAAACTTTTTTGACACAGCCGATATGTACGGGGAAGGACACAACGAAAGAATGCTTGCAACGGCTCTCAAAGGAAAAAGAGAACAGGCTGTAATTGCAACTAAATTCGGAATTGTACGCCAAGACGGTGAATACGCACGCAATATTTGCGGCAAGCCAGAATATATACGTAAATCATGTCATGAAAGCCTGCGAAGACTAAATACAGACTACATTGACCTGTATTACATCCACAGAGTTGATTCTGACACTCCCATTGAAGAGACTGTCGGAGAGTTGTCCAGACTTGTAAAAGAGGGAAAAATAAAAGCAATCGGGATATCTGAAGCATCTGCCGAAACATTGCGTAGAGCGCACTCGGTTCACCCTCTTTCTGCATTGCAATCTGAGTATTCCATGCTGACCCGCGACCCGGAAAGTGAAATACTTCCGCTCACCCGAGAACTGGGCATCAGCTTTGTGCCATACAGTCCAATCTGCAGGGGCCTTTTAAGCAACAATAAAATATCGGAGAATGACCCTGCAGATGTGAGGAAATTTCTGCCCCGCTTCCAAGGTGATGCATATGAAAAAAATAAAATGATCACGGTTAGGCTTTCGGAAATTGCCGAACAAAAACAATGTACGCTGGCCCAGCTTTCACTGGCATGGGTTATAGCACAGGGAGACAATATTATCCCGATTCCAGGCACAACAAAAATCAAAAATCTTGAGTCAAATATCAGAGCAACTGAAATTAAATTAACGCCTGCCGAGCTTACGCAAATTGATACCATTCTTAAACAAAATACGGTTCAAGGAGAACGGTATACGTCAGAAGGCATGAAAGGTGTAAACGTCTAGCGGACACAAAAAAAGGAGAAGCCCGAACGGACTTCTCCTTTAAATAATTATCAAATTACGATCTACTGCTTAACCAGAGTCAGCAGCATCTTGAACCGCTCGCGTGCTTCCAGACCATGAGCAATATTGGCAGGCATAACTATCGATTCACCTGCAGCGACATTAAAAACTTCATCAGCAATGGTCACTTCCGCAACACCGTCCAGTACCTGAACCATGGCATCTCCTGGAGCGCTGTGTGTGCTGATCCCCTCTCCTGCATCAAATGCAAAAAGAGTCAAAGTTATATTCTTGACCTGCGACAAGGTACGGCTCACGACCTGTCCGTCCTGATAAGTAACCATATCAGTCAGGTTAATAACCTTGTTATGGTCAATATTCTTAATAGTCACATCCTTCAAATTCTTTATATTTAAATCAGCCATATCTACCTCCAGATAAAAGGTAAGGTCTTTAAAGTTCGGGTTGAGAACCTCAACCGCTACAGCTTTCTTTTCCTACAAAAAAGGTAGGACTTGCATGACGTAAGTCAACTCAGCTATCTTTTTCAAATGCATAATACCCGACGGGGATAACTACCAATGTAAATAGAGTAGAAGCCAGCAAACCGAAAATCAAAGCCCAGGCCAGACCGGAAAAGATCGGGTCCAGAGTAATGGGCCAAGCACCAAGAGCCGTAGTTGCTGCGGTAAGCGCAATAGGCCGAAGCCGCACTGCTCCTGATTGAATAATTGCAGCCTTCAAATCCATTCCTTCACCCAAAGACTGGCGAATAAAGTCAATAAGAACCAGAGAATTACGAATAACTATACCGCCAAGTGCTATCATGCCTATCATGGCTGTAGCAGTAAAAAAAACCGGATCAGCTAACGCAGGTCCAACCAGTCCCTGAATCTCCCCTGCACCCAAGGCATTAAGCAGCCAGAAACCGGGCATAATTCCCAGTAAAGTGAGAGGAATTGCAGACATAATCAGCAGCGGCATACCAAACGACCCCGTTTCAACAACAAGCAAAATATAAATACCGAGCAACGCCGCACCGAAAGCAATCCCCAAATCACGAAACACATCAAGAGTAATCTGCCACTCCCCTTCTCCTGCCCAGTCGGTCCAAATAAATGGCGGCAGCGGATCTTTTTTCAACTCAGCCTGCATATCAAGAATGGCTTCACCGGGGGCACGACCTGCCATTTCCGCAAAAACATAGACCAACCGTTTAAGGTTCTTATGATAAATAGGCTGCGGCTGATTAATTTCAACTAATTTGCCAAGTTCCGCCAATGGAACACTTTTGCCAGCCGAGGTCCGGACGATGAGATGAGACAGAGAAGAAACATCAGCCCGACGAACAAGAGGCATGATAAGTTTAACCGGCAGTGGATTACGTTCACCATTCACATGGACCGTTGCCGGAACCATACCGGAAAGAGCCATCTGCAGGGTTGCCACAACCTCACGGGCACTGACCCCGTGAAGCGCAGCTTTTTCTTTATCCAGCACAAAATCGATCATTATTCTGTCCGCTTCAGTGGAATCATCAATATCCACCACTCCAGGCTCATTTTCCATAATCTGACCGATCTGCTTTGCCCCTTCGATAAGGGCAGAATAAGGACGGTCCTCTGCTCCATATACTTCTGTGGTCACAGTTGAAATAACAGGAGGACCGGGCGGAGATTCTACAATTTTAATATTAGCATTATTCTTTGCGGCAACAGCTTCAAGCTCATAACGCAAACGCAATACAATAGCATGGCTTTGTTCCGCTCGCAGGGATTTGTCAGCCAGATTGACCCGGATATCTGCCATATGTCCGCCGCTTCGCCAATAATAATGACGAACCAACCCGTTAAAATCCATAGGGGAGGGCTCCCCAGTATAGGTAACAAAATTGGTCACTTCTGGAACACTGCGTAAAACCTGTTCGAATTCGCGGACCACCCGGTCAGACTGTTCAAGAGGAGTCCCTTCATCCATATCAATAACAATCTGAAATTCATTTTTATTGTCAAAAGGCAGCATTTTGAGAGGAACCATTCTAAGTCCGGCCAAGGCCATAGAGAAAATTAACCCCGCAACAATTCCTCCCACTAAAAACCAACGCCTGACGCGCGAATCCAAAAACGGGGTGATGACCGAAGTATAAAATTTTTCAATTCCTCCCGGTCCACTTTCAACTGCCCTTTTGTTCTTCGGCTGAATATTTTTAAGCAGTCGGAAAGCCAGCCAGGGGACGATAGTAAGAGCGCAAAATGTTGAGAAAGTAACAGTCAGAGGAACGTTAGCAGCCATCGGCGCCATGTAAGGGCCCATCATACCGCTAATGAAAAATAGAGGAACAAAAGAAACAATAATTGCCAACGTGGACATGATAACCGGAGGCAGGACCTCAGAAACAGCATCAAGCGTTGCCTCTGACGCTTTTTTCTTCTTCATGAGGATATGACGCTGTATGTTGTCCACATTGGTAATAGGATCATCAACCACCAACCCTAACGACAATATCAACGCAAAAAGAGTGACTCTGTTGATTGTGTAACCCAGAAGATAATTAACAAACAAAGCCAATGAAAAACTGATAGGAACAGCTAAGGCAACAACCGATGCTTCACGCCAGCCAAGAGTCAAGGCCAAAAGAATAACCACAGTAAGCACTGCAAAACCGAGAGAACTGAGCAGTTCACTGACCTTAGCATCTGCGGTTTTTCCATAATCACGTGTAACCTCAACCTCAATCCCCGCTGGCAGAACAGTTGTCTTAAGCTGATTCATACGCTCGATAACGGCCTCAGCAACTTTAACAGCATTGGTGCCTTTTTTCTTGGACAACGCAATAGTTACTGCCGGACGCGAAACAGAGTCAGCATTCTGCCCAGTCTGTGTGAGGTAAAGCCGTGAAAAACCGATACGGGAATATGATGTCGGTTCCTGCGGTCCGTCGCTGACTGTTGCGACATCTCTCAAATAGACAGGACGGGAATTAAAAACTCCCACAATAAGATCTCTTACATCTGCTGCGTTATCTAAAAATGAATTGGCTGAAACAGTTATCTCGCTGTTGCCGGACAGAACCGTTCCCGCGACAGCAGACTGATCAGCCCCTTCAAGAGCTGCAGCAATTTCAAGGGGTGAAATATTAAATCCAGCCATGCGCTCAGGCATTAACTCTACTCGCACTTCACGCGATCGCCCTGAGACAAGAGAAACTCGAGAAAGATCCTCGACCTCTGCAAGCCTGACCGAAAGTTCTTCCGCAACTCGGCGCAGCTCAAAATCAGAAATATCATCCCGGCCCGCAGAAGGATAAAGAGTCAGGGCAACAATAGGCACATCATCAATTTCAACAGGCCGTACCACCCACCCTGAAGCAATCCCCGGAACCAGATCAGAATTCTTGGTAATAGCGTTATGTAATTTAATAAGAGACTCTTCCCGGTCCTCCCCTACATAAAAACGGACCGTAACCATGGAGGTATCACGTCTGGAAATAGAGTAAACATACTCCACCCCGTCAATCTGCCAGAGAATTCGCTCAAGAGGAGTGGTAATCAGCTTTTCAACTTCTTGAGCCCCTGCTCCGGGAGCTTGAACAATAATATCCGCCATAGGCACAACAATCTGGGGTTCTTCCTCACGAGGGGTTAACTGCACGGCCGCAACTCCCAGCAAAAGAGCAGCAATAACTAAAATAATGGTCAATTTTGAGTGCAAAAAGAAACGGACTGCTGAAGCGATAGCCCCCTCTGAGCGAACACTGTTTTCTGGCATACTCATTACTTAACCCCATCAGTATGAATCACGTTAATCCCCACGGATTCATTCCCTCCAAGACCTGACAATATCTCGATTTTATCATCGTACGTCTTTCCACTGCGCACATATACAGGTTCCCAGAATTCTCCGGTCTGGACCAGAACAGTTTCAAGCTGCCCCACATGGGTGACTGCCTTACGCGGTAAAAGAACAACCTTCTTTTCCTGCAGTGGAATCAGCAGGCGCCCAAACATTCCCGGATATAGTCCGGGGAGAGGATTAAGGCCTACTTTGACAATAAACGTGCGGGTTAAAGGATCTGCAGAGGGAACAACTTCCTCTACTATGCCGGAAGTCCGTTCACTTAAGGCCTGAATTTCTACCCCAAGCTCCTGCCCGGTGCGAACCCGTCCGATAACCCCTTCACGCACTAAAGCCTCAAGACGCAGGGAGCCTCCTGTCTGAATAAGCATCAAAGACTTACCCGGAAATGCCAGATCTCCGTTCTCCACCATGCGTCTTGCTACCTCGCCGTCAGCGGGAGATGTAATGGTCGTATAACCAAGGTTAATCTCTGCCTCCTCAACAGCCTTTCTAGCCTGACGGACACCGGCGATAGCAGCCTCCAAACCGTCCCCGGACTGAGCAAGAGCTGCTTTGGCTTTGAGATATCCGGCTTCCACACGATCAAGCTCATCACGGGTGGCAACCTTATTCTCAAACAAAGTCTTCATGCGTTTCCATGTTGCAGTGGCTGAATCCGACTCAGCACGGGCAGCGTTAATAGCCTCCCCTGCCTGACGCTGTGCAGCTTCAGCTGATTTTAAACCCTGATGAGCACTTTCCAGACGAGTCCTGAACTCGCGGCTATCAAGAATAATAAGTTTGTCACCCTTGCGGACCTTGGCACCGGAACGAACCAAAACCTTCGTAACCTTTCCGGTTACCTGAGCCTCAATAGAGGCTTCTGTCTCAGGACGCACGGTACCAACAGCTTCATAAAAGACTGGAACTGAAACGATTTCAGCCTTCACAATCTGCGCAGGCTCTGCCTTACTACGAGTGGGAACTTCCCGCCGGGGCTCTATCGTCTTTGAACTAAACACACCGGACAACCATAGAACCGACAAAGTAATCGCCGCACCAAGCAAGGCAACTAATACACATCTTTTAACCATATTATTCTCCGAAATCATTTTGTTCAGTTGGAAGCACAATAAGAATGGCAGTTTATTTCCGCAATTTCCATAATAATCTAATAAAAACATTCATAAATTTGTTACCTGTACACAAAAATAATATGAAATTGAATTGGAATTCATTTAGGATTTATGCTAAATTTACGACCCGATATGTTTCTCGCTGCACGTATTTTCAAAGACTTGGAGCAAATGAATTTAGTTTTTTAGAGCCCGTATATAAGTTTCAGGAGCATAGATGAAAATTAACGAGATGCAAAAGAATGCGAACCGTTTCAAATTACTTTTTGAAAATGCTCCCATGCCCTACCAGTCGTTAAATGAACACGGATATTTTCTTGACGTTAACAAAAAATGGATCAAAACCCTCGGATATGAAGATAAAAATGAAATAATTGGGAATTGGTTCGGTGACTACCTTGCCCCCGGATTCAAAGGTATTTTTGAAAAAAAATTTCCAATGTTCAAACATGCCTGCATAATTGAAGGTGCTGAGTTTGAAATGATTCGAAAAGATGGTTCCATCATAACCGTTTCCTTCAATGGCAAAATCCAGCTTGATGACAATGGTGAATTCATATGCACACACTGCATCTTTCAAGATATTACTAAAGCCAATCAAGACAAAAAAGCATTACAACAAAGCGAACAAAGATACCGCAGACTCTCAGACGCGACCTTTGAATCAATTTTTATTTCAGAGGGTGAAGTATGTATTGAACAAAACAACACAGCAAAAACAATGTTTGGTTATTCCCATGAAGAAGCAATTGGTCGCACTATCACAGACTGGATCATACCAAAACATCGTAAACTAGCCTTAAATAACATAATCAACAAAACAGGGACACCTTGCGAGGTAACAGCTCTTCGAAAAGACGGTTCCACTTTCCCGTGTGAGATTCAAGGCAGGACAGTAAAAGAAAAAGACAAAAAAATCAGAATAACTGCCTTAAGAGATATTACCAGTAGGAAAAATGCAGAAAAAGAGCTTAGAGACAGTGAAAAAAGACATAGATTAATTTTTGAACATTCCCCATTAAGTATGATTCGTTTTAATAAAACAGGCCATATAATTGATTGCAATGAAAGATTTGTAAGAGTGATGGGATCAACAAGAAAAAAACTCCTTGGTTTCAGCACTTTGCGAGATAGCAGCCCCGAAATGATAAAAGCATTGCAAAAAGCAGTTGATGGGGAGACAAGTATTTATGAAAATTTGTACACTTCCGTAACCGGAGGCAGGACCGCATTTCTACGAGCGGTTTTTAATCCGGTAGACCCGACGAATCCTCCCAGTGAAGTAATTGCAACGGTAGAAGATATTACCGACCGAAAAAAAGTTGAAGCCGACTTAGCTGCCAGTGAAGAAAGATTTCGGCTGCTGACAGAAAACGCACAAGACCTGATATACCGTTTCTCAATTCCTGAAAAAAAATTCGAATATGTAAGTCCGTCATGCCTCAAATTAACAGGGTATGATCCCGCCTTTTTTTACAAAAACCCGCGTTTCATATTTGAAATAGTCCAAGAAGACTGGCGCGAAGAGATGGCTACTCTTTGGGACAAAATGTCTCACGGAATAACTGCTCCGCTAATTGAATACCAGATTGTCCACAAATCAGGACAGATTAGATGGTTACAACAAAACAATGTCCCCATATACGACAGCAATGGCAGTCCTGTTGCGGTAGAGGGAATTGTCAGGGACATAACAGTCCTGAAAGAAGTCTTAGAAAAAGTTGAAAAAGAAAGAGAGAGAGCAGAGGAGGCCAGCAACACAAAATCTGAATTTCTGGCTAACATGAGCCACGAAATCCGTACTCCATTGAACGGCATAATGGGTATGCTGCAACTGATGCAATCCAGTTCTCCGTCGCCAAGGCAGGCGGAATACCTCGGCGCAGCAATGCAGGCTTCAAAACGCCTCAATAATGTACTCTCAGATATTCTTGATCTGGCAAGAGTTGAAGCCGGAAAACTGACCATACAGAATACTGAATTCAGTCCCGCTGAGATACTGCAACATATTTATGACATGTTCGGCCTGACAGCCCGTCAGGGAAACATCAGTCTCAAATTAAATATAAATCCCAATCTGCCCTCAAAAGTAATGGGAGACAGTCTCCGGTTACAGCAGATTGTAAGTAATATTGTTGGCAATGCTTTAAAATTTACCGAGCATGGCAGCATAACCATTGAAGCGACAAAACTTCCTCAGAGCTTACCTGGAAAGAACAATATACTTTTTATCATTTCAGATACAGGGTTGGGGATCCCTCAAAAGCAACTAGGAAACCTTTTTGAGTCCTTCACACAAGCAAGCAAAGGCTACACACGAAAACATCAGGGAGTAGGCTTAGGACTGGCAATTTGTAAGCGACTGGTAACCCTCATGGGAGGAAGCATTTCGATTGACACGACAGAAGACAAAGGTAGTTCTTTTTACATTTCCATCCCTTTTGCCAACTCAGTCTCAACCAACAAGCAAAAAACAGTTAAGAAGACTGGCCAATGCAACTCTCTTGTCGGTCATCGCATTCTTGTTGCAGAAGACGAAAAGGTAAACAGACTTTATACTAAACGTTACCTTGAACTGGCAGGCTGTACAGTAAAAACAGTAAACAACGGACAACAGGCCATTGAAACTCTGACATACGAAAGTTTCGACCTTATCCTCATGGATGTGCAGATGCCAGTCCTTAACGGAATTGAAACAACCAAAGCCATTCGCCGCGGGGAAGCCGGAGCGAATAACAAACGGATACCGATTATAGCGATTACCGCCTACGCTATGGCTGATGACAGAGAAAAATTTTTGCATGCTGAAATGGATGACTATATTGCCAAACCTGTTGATCAGGATGAACTGAATAAAGTAATCGAAAGAAATTTAAAATCACATATATAATCCCCATAACAAAACTGCTATAGGGACATTGCGAGCACAGGACCTGTTAGAAAGTAATAATTTTGTATCCTTTTTCAATATAATAAGACATTGCCGGATGCCCCGCCATTTCGCCAATAAGGGGAATTCCGGCAGCCTCAACTTCCTCCTTTACTTTCAACTTTACTGAGCAGGCTTTACAGGCTCCTTCAAAAAGTCCTTGAGACTTTGCCTTTATATATATTTTATGAAACGGACAGCTTTCTTTTTCCAATTCAGAAATCAAAGTGACAGAAGCCCCTTCAAAAATGATAGAAACTTTCATACCTTTCTCAGCCATATCAAGACCGTTCAACAATACATGTACAAAACACATTAGCTCACCATTAAAAGCATAAAGACAATACATAGTTATAAACTCCATTTTTGACTTCTTTAAAAGAACTATAAAAACATTACCAGCTTGAGTTGTCGGTCACAAGGTGATTTAATAATGGTTAGATAGGCCTGACCTCTTTAGGAATCTCATATATATTTAGTATGCATAATCATGGGAACATAAGCTTTAAAATTATTTTCTAATGTTGACTTTGTGGTTCCCTATAGGACAGAAAAAAGGATGGGCATCAATACAGGTAACTTTCAAGCTATAGGTAATTTCTACGAAGAAGGCTCCAATGCGGCTCTTTTGTCAGCTATTGCCAGGAGTGCCGAAGAACTTTCCTCAGGCAAAGGCTGGCCTGAAGGGGTCAACGATCTCCTTGAAGCACTTGGAAAGGCCACTGGTGTCAGCCGGGTCTGGATTTTCCAAACGATCAAAGTCACCAAGACCCACATCACTCAGAACTACACTTTCGAATGGGCAGCCGGCCGCAAATACATACAGCTAGGCATGCCCATGTTCAGTATGTTTACCAATCCTATCGAACGCCCGGCATACAGGGAGCTGATCCAAAGCAGAATGCGCGGGGAATGGCAAAAAACAGTTACAAAGCATCTTGCTCCCGGCTGGCTGCGTGATTCTCAAGAAGTTCAAAAAATAAAATCAATGCTCACAATCCCTATTATGGTCGAAGATCAATGGTGGGGAACACTGGGGTTTGATGACTGCGAAAGAGATTACGACTGGTCTGACGCAGAAATAGCACTTCTGAAAACCGCCGGATACCTTATTTCAAACGCAGTACTGCGGGATAGATTAAGTGCCAAACGAAGACAGTTCAGCATTCTTAAGCAACTAACCGACAGCAGTGTATGGGAATTCGATTTCAAAACAGGTCAAATCTGGTGCTCTCCGGAAATAATACACTCCGTACCTACGCCGACGGATAACATTCGTTTATCATTACACGATGCCCTCAGACTTATACATCAGGACGACAGGCGCGGACTTATAAAGGCCGCTAAAGAATACATGGCGGGAGATCAGGACAAAGTTTTTCGTTATGATATGCGAATCTTCACCGATTGCGGAGATTTGCGCTGGGTGGAGCTTATGGGAAATATCCGTAAAAGCAAAAAAGGACAGCCTGAACAGCTGGCAGGTATCATCATTGATATCAGCCAAAGAAAAAGAGAGGAGGAACGGCTTCGAGAAGAGGCGGTAACTGACCCTTTAACAGGAATAACAAACCGCCGCATGTTCGAATATAAACTTCAGAAACATATTAATTCATCAATAAAT
>JMSU01000350.1_pt1 | contig 11904 bp, 14 predicted proteins | sample 179011 | NCBI WGS metagenome assembly JMSU01 (sample SAMN02769580, study PRJNA246767) | bioreactor metagenome | isolation source: Culture-1 Bioreactor ArsB derived from microbial biomass from the upper 2 cm... | place: Germany: Bremen | collected day 87 after inoculation
GGCACGCCTAGCTCGTCAACAACAGCTTGCAAAACTCGCCCATAGTAAGCCTCAATAACAGAATCCGTGTCGATATGCTCCCAGTTAAGCATTGCAGCCAGAAGCGGGGCCAAAGTAGATTTACCTGCCCCCGCCATGCCTATAAAACAGACCGAGCAGTCCTCTGAAAATTTATTATTCCATTCTTCCATTAGATAGGGATACTCTATGCGCTTTTTATATGTTATTTAAATCTGTTAAGACTTAATGAGAACGACTTTGTCTTCTTCGTCGCGTTCGCTTACTAGAACATTCACATGCTGGTCTTCGAAAGTTCTTACTTCCTTACCCACATAATCGGCACGGATGGGAAGCTCGCGATGCCCGCGATCAACAAGGACAAGAAGCTCTACCCGACGGGGACGGCCGAAATCAAGAACAGCTTCAAGAGCAGCCCGAACAGTACGACCGGAAAAAAGCACATCATCCACCAGAATAATGGAGCCTGATTCAATATCAAATGGAATCTCAGTGCAATTGATACTCGGCTGGCGACTAAGGTTGGTCCAGTCATCTCGATAAAGATTGATATCAAGTTTGCCCAAAGGTATCTTTCTGTCTAAACGGGAATCAAGAATATCTTTCAAACGCTGAGCCAGATCTGCTCCGCGTCTCTGAATACCAATTATTGCGAGTTTTTCGTCATCACCACGACGTTCTGTAATTTCTGATGCCAATCTGTCCAGAGTGCGGGCCATATCCCTCTCTGAAAGTATTACTTTCTCTTCCTGCATATTAATACCGCCTTCCAAAAGAAGTTGATTCTTATTCTCAAATTTGTTCAAATCACTTTTCGACTCCCGTCGGAAGTAGCTATAAGAAATGTACACGGGCAATGCAAGCCACCCCGCCAATAAGGAATATAAATCATGAATACTAAGTTCGACATTAAAGGAATGACCTGTTCGGCATGTTCGGCAAGATTAGAACGCGTAATCGGAAATATCGATGGTGTGGACACAGCACAAATCAATTTAGCTACCGAAACTCTGACCGTAAGTTACAATTCGGAACAGCTTTCCCCGACAGACATAATACAGAGTGTTGAAGATGCCGGCTTTGAAGCCGCTGAAATAATTGAAGGCACTGAACTTACTATACCAATTTCCGGCATGACCTGCTCTGCTTGCTCGTCGAGACTTGAACGAGTGCTTAACGCATCCGATGGAATGCTTCTGGCGCAGATAAGTCTTGCAACGGAAACCGCCTCAATCAAATTTAATCCTTCTGAAATCTCCCTTCGTCAGATAAGACAACTCATAAGTGATGCAGGTTTTGAGTCAGGAAAGATTCAATCCGCTCATGATGCGAAGAAAAATTTTGACGAAAAGCGTGCTGAAAATGAAGCCAAGCTCGCGCAGATGAAAAACAAATTGATTGCAGCATTAACCTTTACCGTTCCTTTACTTATTATCACAATGGGGCACATGGCTGGCATGCCCCTGCCGGACATAATCAGCCCCCTGCATTCACCGCTTGGCTTTGCAATAATCCAATTGGTGCTGACAGCCCCGGTTCTCTGGTTCGGGCGCGACTTCTATCTGCACGGATTTCCCAACCTTTTTCGTGGCGCCCCCAACATGGACTCACTGATTGCTGTAGGTACATCGGCGGCCGTAATCTACTCTGTCTGGAATCTTATTGAAATTGCGCTGGGAATTGATGCTCATGCAAGAGCTATGGATTTGTATTTTGAATCAGCTGCTACCATCATTGCTTTAATTTCACTCGGGAAATATCAGGAAGTACGGGCCAGATCCCGAACCTCAGAAGCAATAGAAAAATTAATGGACCTGACTCCTGCTAAAGCCATCCTGCTCCTTAACGGAGAGCAGATTAAAACTCCGGTCGAAGAGATAGGGCCCGGTGACTGCATCCTGATTCGTCCCGGAGACCGCATTGCGGCCGATGGTAAGATTTACGAAGGCCACTCCGATATCGATGAATCAATGCTGACCGGCGAAAGCATGCCGGTTTCAAAATATCCGGGCGCAGAAGTAGCCGGAGGCACGGTAAACACAGGAGGCGGAGCGCTGAAAGTCCGTGTTGTGAATGTAGGAGAAAACACAGTTCTTTCGCGTATCATAAGACTTGTGCAGGAAGCGCAGGGCTCTAAAGCCCCCATTTCAAGCCTTGCAGACACGGTAAGTTTCTACTTCGTCCCGACAGTTATGGCTATCGGCATCGCTGCAGCGCTAGGCTGGCTCTTTTTCAGTGCAGAACCATTTACCTTTGCCTTGCGAATATTTATCAGCGTTATGGTTATAGCCTGCCCTTGTGCCATGGGACTTGCCACACCGACGGCAATCATGGTCGGCACAGGACGCGGGGCACAGTTAGGCGTACTTGTTAAATCTGGTGAAGCGCTCGAAACAGCTGGGAAAATAGACACCATGATCTTCGACAAAACCGGAACCTTAACCTACGGAAAACCGGAAGTGGCAGAAACATACATAGTAGAGGGCGAGAATAAGGAAGAATTGCTGATTCTCGCTGGCTCAGCAGAGAGCCAGTCCGAACATCCGCTTGCAAAAGCAGTTGTACGCGCTGCAGAGGAACTTAAAAAGCCACTACCGGAAACAACCTCTTTTCACGCTATATCAGGACTGGGCATTAAGACTGATACAGGCGGCCATTCACTGCTGCTGGGAAATCTTAAATTCCTTGAACAAAATTTCACCGGTGGCCTCGACAGCAAAGAAGCAAACGAAGCTGCCTTAAATTTTGCTTCTGCAGGGCAAAGTCCTCTTTACGTAGCTAAAAATGGCAAACTTGCCGGTATCCTGGCAATTGCTGACCGGATCAAAGAGGAAACCCCGCAAACAGTAAAAAAACTCCACAAGCTCGGTGTAAAAACAGTCATGTTGACCGGAGACAATGAAAAGGTTGCCAAGTCTATTGCAGCAAAGGCCGGAATTGACGAAGTAATTGCCGGAGTAATGCCGGATCGCAAGGCTGCTGAGGTTAATAGAGAAAAAGGGAGCGGTCGAAAAGTCGCAATGGTGGGAGACGGAATCAATGATGCTCCGGCTCTGGCTTCTGCAGATCTGGGCATTGCAATGGGGACCGGAATTGATGTTGCAATTGAATCAGGAGACGTAGTACTGATGAAAGGCAACTTGACGGGAGTACTCACAGCGCTGTCACTAAGCAGAGCAACAGTACGCAATATCAAACAGAACCTGTTTTGGGCGTTTGCTTTCAACGTGCTTGGAATTCCCGTTGCTGCAGGCTTGCTGCATATATTTGGAGGTCCGACCCTCTCCCCAATGTTTGCAGCCGCAGCTATGTCGCTCAGTTCTGTAACAGTTGTCAGCAATGCCCTGAGGTTAAAATTCTTTAAACCGGAAGATTGAATTTGAAAGATATAACTCTTGTTTTCCCACAATGGCAGGGCTCAATAGACAATATGTCTCTATATGATGGAGCATATGAACTGGCTGACAACATACAGGGCCTTCCAGCAATATCAGAAATTGAGGTAAGCCCTTTTAAAAAACTCGCGATCAGCAACTCCATTGCCGGAAAAAAAGACATATTTAATCAATTAAATCTTGCCTGTGATGCTGCCAAATCAGCTAATCCTGACCGCATACTGCTTTTAGGGGGAGATTGCAGTACAGAAATAGCTCCCGTTACATGGCTTAATGAAAAATACCTTGATGAATTAGCCTTAATCTGGTTTGACGCCCATCCGGACCTGAACACTCCTCAAACATCCAAATCAGGCCGCATGCAAGGCATGGCCTTATCCGCAATAATGGGAAACTGCGGCAGTGAAGTAGTCGAAGCCATGTGCAAACCTCTCCTGCCGAGACAAGTCTTTTGTGCCGGTGTCAGAGTTTTTGATCCCCCGGAACTTGAGTTTATCGCCAGGAAGAAAATCTCTTTTTTCAGCCCCGGAGAGCTTGAAAGAGACCCTGCATGGCTGGGAAAACAAATCAGTGAAGCCGGATTCAAAAAAGTATATATACATCTGGATGTTGACGCGATTAGCCCCATGGGTTTCCCGCACAGTAAACCATCTCCTCCTGCAGGATTACTCTTCGCTAACGTACTTGCAATGATTGAGGAGATTAAGAATAGACTCACCATTTGCGGATTGGGCATCACCGAATTTCATCCGGGCAATGAACGCGGAATTGCTAAGGCACGTCTTTTAATTGAAAAAACTCTTGATAATTTTTTAACAGCATAAAAAAGAGGAAGACCCCGGCAGCCCTCCTCTTTTCAGAATTCGGAGCATGTCCAAGTCTGCTCCGAAATTTATATTAATCAGGATAATTCCTGAATCATGTCTTTTACCAATCCACCATTAGGGGTTCGAGCTGTGGGATTCATGTCAACCAGCCCCTTCCAGGTCCTGATTGCGGCCCCCTTATCTTTTATATCGTAATAAAGAACAATTCCTTTATTAAACCTTGCTGTTTCGTGCTCTGGAGCGGCTAGAATAGCCTTATCAAAAAATTCGACAGCCTTCTCCGGGTTGCCGTGACGACGATACATTACCCCTAAATCAGTTAACACATGTGCATCGTCCGGTTTGATCTCTAAAGACTTATTATAAGCTTCAATAGCCTTGTCGTGCTGATCAGTGTCAAAATAAAGATTCCCCAGCTTAGTCCAAAGGGGCGCAGAATCAGGCTGAGCCTTGATCATTCTTTCAGCTTCCTCGATCTGAACCACGAGGCTGTCCCCTGCCCCTGTACTCCCCTGAGGAGTAGATGAATCCTTCAAAGCAGGGACAACAATCCCTCCCAGATACAACCCGACCATTAAAGCGATCACAACGGCAACGACTATACCCTGTTTACCGCTTCCGCTTTTAGCTGCACTTCTCTTTCTAACACTCTTTTTTTTCTTACCCACCGAAAACCTCTCCTTTGGTACATTTTATCCAGCCCTGCACCTCAATTAGTGCAAGTTGCACTTTGCACACAACAAGTGCAACATTTTGCTCTTTTAACAAAAATAAAGGGTCTGCATTCTTAAAAAATCAATTTCAGTTAAACATATTAAACATTTCACAAAAAACTGATTGTACATACAAGCAACAGGCGTACCAATAATGACTGCCCAAAATCTTATTTAGTAATATTTTTATCGCAGTTAATCTTCACCAAAAAGCAACAAAACAATAAGAAAATTACTTTCTACAACCGAAAAGACCCAATATTTCTTGGAAAAGATACATACAAACTATTGCCGAACTCGTTTTCGTTGGGTACTTACCTGTCTAGAATGTTGTGCAGGAGGGAATGATCTGCATTTTTTTTCAACATTCTTGCTAGATGATTCGGTATTTTTTCAAAACAAAGGATGATTTATGGAATTTTTGACAACTTTGGATGCAATTGTTGGAAAGATTGGTGCATTCGCATGGGGACCGCCCATGCTGGTTCTGTTGGTAGGAACAGGATGCTGGCTGACTTTTACTTTGAAAGGGCTTCAGTTCAGAAAATTATGGTACGCACTATATCTGGCGCTTATCAAAAGAAAAGAAGATACTGACGAACCCGGGGATATCACACATTTTCAGGCGCTGATGACTGCACTTTCTGCAACAGTCGGAACAGGTAACATCGCAGGTGTTGCAACAGCTGTTGCCATCGGTGGTCCCGGTGCAATGTTCTGGATGTGGATAACAGGACTTGTCGGCATGGCCACAAAATATGCTGAAGCTGTTCTCGCTGTTAAATACAGAGAAGTAGACGAGAACGGCGAAATGAGCGGTGGTCCCATGTACTACATTTCCAAGGGCCTCAACATGCCTTGGCTGGGAACCATCTTTGCTATCTGTGCCACATTTGCTGCTTTCGGTATTGGTAATATGGTTCAGTCCAACTCCGTAGCAGACGCAGTTGAGGCAACCTACGGCATTGCCCCTATGATTACCGGATTGACCCTCATGCTGCTTACCGCTGCAGTTATTCTCGGCGGCATCAAAAAGATCGGTAAAGTAACAGGACTGCTCGTTCCTATAATGATCGTATTTTACATGGGTGTGCCATGTACATCATTCTTTCCAATCTTTCCGGTGTACCTGCAGCGCTTGAGCTAATCGTCAGTCAGGCTTTTAACCCCACATCCGCAGTTGGTGGTTTTGCTGGTGCCACTGTAATGCTGGCTATCCGTATGGGTGTTGCACGCGGTGTGTTCTCCAATGAATCCGGCCTCGGCAGTGCTCCTATCGCTGCTGCCGCTGCACAGACCAAAAGCCCGGTAACTCAGGCACTGGTCTCCATGACTCAGACTTTCATCGACACTCTCGTAGTCTGCACCATGACAGGACTGGTCCTGATTCTCACCGGTGTATGGTCAATCGGTGAAACAGGCGCGGAACTGACAACAATGGCTTTCTCCGCAGGCATGCCCGGCGGCGCTCACATTGTTACCATCGGTCTGGTTCTTTTTGCCTACTCCACCATCCTCGGGTGGTGCTACTACGGCGAAAAATCCATTGAATACCTCTTGGGTGTTAAGGCAGTACTGCCCTTCCGCCTCGTATTCATCTGTTTCGTAGGCGTCGGGGCCATGGCTAAACTCAGTCTTGTGTGGAACATCTCCGACACACTTAACGGACTGATGGCTATTCCCAACCTTATCGGACTCTTACTGCTTTCACCTGTGGTAGCTTCTGAGACTAAACTCTACTTCAACAAACTGAGCAACAAAGTTGCCGGACAGACTGAAGCCAACTAAAACTAATTCACAAAGCTATTAGCAAATCCGCCACCCCGGTAATGACTCGTACCGGGGTGGCGGATTTCTTATTACAGTTGCAGTTTGTTTCCATACAAAACAAATAAAAAAGGCCGCCCGGTAAAACAAGGCGGCCTCAAGTCATTCTTTTCTTACCTGAGAACTATTTGAGAAGGCTGCGGCGACAGAACTCAACAGCTTCCTTACGTACATCTCTTTCATTCGGCCAGTACAGATGCATTCTGGTCAGACCGAAAATAATGGTCATCACCACAGTTGCATTGTCGTCTACATTAACGTCTTTAATTACACCCTTTTCAACACCATTGCGAATGCATTCTTCAAGAACAAGTTCAAGATTTTTAAGAAATACAGCCATGAGACGCTTGGAGGAATCCAGCAGTCCGTAGGTTGAAAGCATAATTTTCATATCTACTTCATTGTTCGTAACAAATGTGAAATACTCAGTCATAATCTCTTCAAGAGAACAATCCTTCACATCCAATTTTTTACGAATGGCTTCGATATAATATGAGAACTGTTCTTCAAGAGCATCAAGAATATGCAGAAGGATATCTTCTTTGCTTTCGAAATGTCTGTAAATTGTGCCTTCGGAAATATTAGCAGTCTTAGCCAGATTGGCAGTTGTGGCTTTATGGAAACCCACCTCTGAAATCATTTCCTTGGCTGTTGCGAGGATGATATCCTTGGTTTTCATGCTGCGGTCTCCCATGAGCGTAAATAACGCTTCTTTGTCGGTCTTGTTATAAGTGATATCTTAATCAAAAAGGTATGAAATACTAACACACTCTTCAAACTGTATTTCTTACCCCAAGCAGTGATCAAGGTCAACTCATCCCATTTGACAAAAGCTGATAGAAAACTTATTTTGGATAGACAAATCCTATGAGGAGGAAAAAAATGGTTGAACTTACCGAAGCTGCACAAAAACAGCTTGAAAACTATTTTGCAGATAAAGACAAAACCCCTATCCGCATTTACCTTGCAACTGGTGGCTGAGCAGGCCCCAGACTGGCATTGGCTCTGGATGAGTCAAAAGATAACGATGAGAGTTTTGAAGTAGAAGGTTTCACCTTCCTGTTAGACAAAGAACTTAACGAACAGGGCAGCCCTTTCCGTGTTGACCTCAGCTACACCGGATTCGTAATCGACTCCAAAATGGAGCTGGGCGGCGGAGAATGCGGTTCCTGCTCTGGAAGCTGCGGTTAATTTATAAAAGATCCGGGGCATAATCCCTGATCCTTAATCTAAATAGCCATACAGTTTTCCCGGCCCTTGTGGTCTTTGAGGCTGTCTCTTTGCGAGGCAGCCTTTTATTTTTTAATTGCTTACTTCAACCATCTCTATCAACTCTCAAAACAGTTCATTCACACATCTGAAATATTTTTCACCCAAAAGTTATTTGCGCAAAAGCACGACTAAGTTTATCGTTTAGGAATATGAATATGTCATTACACAATAGTTGAAAGGGAGTTAAAGTGTGAGGGGAAAAGAAAAAATACGGGGAATTTTTTCATCAAGACAGCTACTGGTAATAGGAACAGGGACAACTAAAAAACGTACAAAACAAACTACTTATTGGTTCGCAGAAGAACAGGATAACGGAGTTTTCAAAGTCCAGCCTATCAATGATAACTTCGTGCCGTCCGGGCCAAAACTTGCTGTTGAAATGGAAAAATTTCTCAGCGACTACAACCCGGAACCGGAGCTTTACGCTGATAAAGTTCTTCCCAACATGCGAAACTTGGAAAGAACAATAGTCCTTGGTGAAAGCCACCGCCGAAAGAATGAAAGCTATAGTGCGGAAAATGAATTCAGAAAAGCGATAAGCATTGACGAGCTTAGTGTCCGGGCTAATTTTGGCTTAGGACTCACTTACCTTGATCGAGGTGAAATAAGCCGGGCTGATGATGTTTTCAGACGACTGGTGTGCATTAATGCCAGCTACGAAAAAGAACATAAACACCTGTTCAATGAATTCGGTATCCATCTACGAAAAAGAGGGATGCACGAACAAGCTCTTGAATATTATCAAAAAAGCTGAGACATTGAATGTGGATGATGAACACCTATGCCTCAATATAGCCCGGGTCTGCTATGAAATGGGTAATTTAAAAAAATGCATTGAATATCTGAGAAAATCTTTATGCCTTAACCAGAAGTTGGAAGAAGCATGTGTATTTCTTGACTATCTTAACTGCAAAGGATTTGTGGAGGACTGCACTGTAAAACAGGTATTGAAAGAGACAGGAAAAGGCAGCATAGGAGTTTTGGAATAAGACGGCTCTACTGCACTAAGTTATTTCCACTTGTTCAAAATTTTCTCAATATCACCTTTCTTTTCAAGCTTATTGAAAGCTTTTGACCATCTGTTGATTATTCCCTGCTCAGTCCCCTTTGAAAAAGCCAGATAAAGATCTGCATTGTGAAAAGTAAAAACAGGAACAAAAATGCCTTTAAATTGCTTATTTTTTCTCAAATAACTGTCTATCCCGAGAGTCGAAACAGCGACAAGATCAAGTCTATGTCGCTTCAGTTTTTTAAAATTTGTTGCCTGATCATCTACAACTTCAAGGTTTTTAAAGCCTTTGTTCTCTAAAAAAACAGCACGAGCATCATCACGATATACACCAATTCCAGAAACTTTTTTAGCATCATCAAGACTCTTGATATTATATTTTTTATCCACATGCCCATAAAAAACCCAACTAAGACGTGCAATAGGCCCCACCCAGTGGAACATTTTTTCGCGAATTTCGGTACGAGTTGTAGGGAAAAGCATTACCCCGGGAATTTCTCTTAAATATCTGTATCCTCTGGCCCACGGCATGACCTCTATAACCGTGTCATCACCAACTTCTTTTTGAATAGCCCGTACAATTTCAACACCAAATCCGGTCAGGCTACCATCCGCTGCCATTATGGATGCAGGAGCAGTCATTTCAGTAATAATGCGCAAATGCCCTTCTGCAGCCTGAGCAGATTGTGTTGCTATGGCCATAGCTAACAAAAATATTATTACTGTCAATAAACGATTAAAATTCATACAAAACTCCTGAATCCAGTCTCAACGTAGCACTTATTTTTAAACCCGGTCTTTTACAATACCACCTAAATCAATTTAAACAAACTACTAAAGAAAAAAGGCCCGAAAGCATAAGCTTTGAGCCTTTCAGAAAAACAAAAAAGAAGGATTTAATTCTTCCACTCATCCATAAAATCTTCAGGACCTACGACTTTATAGCCGCGTTCTTTAATCGCATCAATGATAGGACTTGCGTCCTCGGTTGCAACACGAACCACAACCATTCTGCGATTATGATGATGGAAAACACCGGTGCTGATAATGCTGTACTTCATGTTAGAAATAATTCCGGCGACCTCATAAAGAACACCGCTTCTTTCCTCAACATCGACAACAATACGAGAACCGCCCTGCTTGAGCCCCATTTCTTCTACCAGAAGCTCCAGCATCTTATTGCGGTTTATATAACCGATGAGTTTTTTATCATCATCGACGACCGCAAGACCGGACAGGTTCATTTCAAACATTAAATCCGCAGCAGCTTCAATTTCTGTTTCAGGAGGGATGGTGGTGATGTTTTTGCGAACAACTTCACGAACAGTTATTTTGCTTAGAAGATAACTGAGCTCATGCTTATCCAGAGAATTAATCACTGAAGGCAGGGCAGCACGCACGTCCTCTTTGGTAACATAACCAACGAGGACATCTCCCTCTTTGACCAGAAGCATCCACAACTGATTATCTTCCAGAATTTTGTCCGCTTCCTTAACCAGAGTATCAGGGGTAACGGTCACAAAGTCCTTGAGCATTTTCAGTCCCACATACATCTACATGTCCTCCAGAGTCCGGAAAAACCGGCGCTTAAAAAGTTATTCTTCAGAAAAGAGTAAACAAAGAAAAATACGATCATATAAACCATAACCGAATAAACGAGCCGACTCTTACTGAAATGCCGCAAAAAAGCGGCACATTGCTAAAACACCTCTCTCACATACTCAAGCTTTCAAACACTTGCAAGAGATGAACTGTATCATAGTAGCTTTACATTGAAGTGCTGTCTGCAAGAAATTATTTACATAAACATCTCAAAATAGAATCAGTATTTTTATATTCATAATGAAGACCTTATCAATTTATGCAGGAAAGCACCTTGCCCCTGATACTTTTTTGAGTTAGTCCAAATTTCATGCACGAAATGTCAATAGCGCAAAGTATACTTGCAATCATTCAAGAGGAAATGGAAAAGCAGCCCGGCACCACCCTCAAAAAAGTAGTGGTAGGTAACGGTGCGCTTGCGGGAGTTGTCTCCGATGCACTTACCTTCGGATGGGAAGCCGTAACAATCGGTACTACCTTAGAAGGATCTGTTCTGGAAGTTAACGAAATCCCAATCAAGGTCCGTTGCGGCGGATGCAAAAAAGAGTTTGTTCCTGAAGATAAACTTTATATGGCCTGCCCAGACTGCAATCTGGAAATTGGCCATGAAGTGCTCCAAGGGAAAGAACTACAAATCGAAAGCATCGAGATTGACGATTAATAAAGGAGATCAATAATGGGCGAAATCCCTGTAGTACGCAATATTCTGGAAGCTAATGACAGAATTGCCGACGAATTGAACCAGTTTTTCAATGAAAAAAAGATCCTGTGTATCAACCTTATGAGCTCGCCCGGGTCCGGGAAAACCAGTCTGCTGGAAAAGACCCTCGCGGATCTTAAAGATGAGTTCAAGATGGCTGTAATCGAAGGAGATCTCCAGACTGACAATGATGCACGCCGCGTTGCTGCAACAGGAGCACAGGCTGTACAGATCAATACTGAAGGCGGCTGTCACCTAAACTCCAGTCAGGTGAAAGAAGCCCTCTCCCTTATCGATCTCGAAGGACTTGATATCCTTTTCGTGGAAAATGTTGGTAACCTTGTCTGCCCTGCTGAATTCAATGTAGGAGAGCATCACAAAATTACTCTGCTCACCGTTACTGAAGGTGACGACAAACCCGAAAAATACCCCCTCATGTTCCATATTTCCTCAGTTATGATCCTCAATAAAATAGACCTGCTGCCCTACGTAGACTTCGACCTTGAGAAAGCTAAGAATCACGCACGCAAGCTCAACTCCG
>JMSU01000351.1_pt1 | contig 11825 bp, 10 predicted proteins | sample 179011 | NCBI WGS metagenome assembly JMSU01 (sample SAMN02769580, study PRJNA246767) | bioreactor metagenome | isolation source: Culture-1 Bioreactor ArsB derived from microbial biomass from the upper 2 cm... | place: Germany: Bremen | collected day 87 after inoculation
TTTGCTCTTTTTATACAGTCACAAACACGGCTATGATCGCGTTTGAACATCCATGCATAAGCCAGCATATGGTGGGCAAGACTCACAGGCTGCGCAGGCTGTAAATGGGTATACCCTGGAAGCAATACTTCGGTATTGGCTTCAGCCTTGGCGGTAAAAACAGATACCAGTCTTTCGAGAGCTACCTTCCATGCTTCAAGAGAACGAACAACATTCAAACGGAAAGCAGTAGCAACCTGATCGTTCCTGCTGCGTCCGGTATGAAGCTTGCCCCCAACAGCACCTACAATTTCAGTGAGCCTGCTTTCAATGTTCATATGGAGATCTTCCATCTCCTTTTTCCATTCAAAATTTCCCGATTCGATTTCAACAAGAACCTGATCCAGACCTTTAACCAACGTCGCTGCTTCTTCAGCAGTCAAAACACCCTGCTCCGCCAACATTTTAGCATGAGCCTGTGATCCAGCGATATCTTCACGGTACAGATTTTGGTCATAGCTGACGGATTCAGTGTAATCTTCTACCGATGCAGCTGTTTTCTGGGCAAATCTGCCGCCCCATAATTTGTTGTCAGCCATTTTTTACCTCTTGTATGCCTCCGGCAGCCCAGCGGAGCTTTGGAGATGATGCGCTTCGCGCTTTTAGAAAAATGATAGATCTTGCCTCCGGCGGCTTAAACCCTTTTGCAAAAAGGGTTTAAGAATCCCAAAAACTTTTAATTGGATAAAGTTTAGAGGCACAACTTATTTTAAACAAAAATCCTACCTTCGCTCATAACAATGAACAAGGGCAGGATTTTTAATTTCCCGGACGAAAAGTATCCGCCCGGGAATTATAAACAATTAGTCTTCGCAGACATCGCCTTCTTTAATCCAGTTGGAACCGGAAGAAGTTTTGCCCTTGAGTCTGAGACCTACTAGCTTGATGAAGCCTTCAGCATCCTTCTGATTGTATACTTCGTCTTCCTCAAAAGTAGCGAGATCTTCACGATACAGAGAATAAGGAGACTTACGCCCTTCGGGAATTACATTACCTTTATAAAGCTTAACTCTTACAGTACCGGTAATAGTCTTCTGAGTTTCATCAATCATGGCCTGAAGCGCAATACGTTCAGGAGCATACCAGAATCCATTATAGATCATCTCTGCGTACTTGGGAATCAAGCTGTCTCTGAGATGCATTACTTCGCGGTCCATGCACAGACCTTCGAGGTCACGATGTGCCACGTGAATAATGGTACCACCGGGTGTTTCATATACACCGCGGGATTTCATCCCAACAAATCTGTTCTCAACCATATCTACACGACCGATACCGTGTTTACCACCAAGTTCATTGAGTTTTTCAATGAGTGCTGCGGGAGAATATTTAACACTGTTGATTGCTACAGGGTCACCCTTTTCAAAATCAATAGTGATAACTTCCGGCTCGTCTGGAGCTTTTTCAATAGGGGTGCAATATCTGTAAGACTCTGGAGAAGGAGCATTCCAAGGATCTTCAAGTTCAGAGCCTTCAAAACTTACGTGCAGCAGGTTGGCATCCATTGACCAGGGTTTTTTGCGGGTAACAGGAATTTCAATTCCGTTTTCCTTAGCATATTCCATAAGGTCAGTACGGGACTTAAGATCCCACTCACGCCAAGGCGCAATGTGCTTAAGCTTAGGATTCATACCCATGCCGCCAAGTTCAAAACGGACCTGATCATTACCTTTACCGGTCGCACCATGTGCCAGAGCCTGCGCTCCTTCACTTTCAGCGATTTCAACCATTCTCTTGGCAATAAGCGGACGGGCAATGGAAGTCCCGAGCAGGTAGCGACCTTCATAAATGGCGCTGGCACGGAAACAGGGAAAAATAAAATCACGTGCAAATTCTTCACGCAGATCTTCAACAAATGCCTTGGAAGCACCAGTGCTGAGAGCTTTTTCCTCAATACCGTCGAGCTCTTCACCCTGACCAAGATCAGCAGTCAGTGTGATAACTTCACAATTATACTGATTTTTGATCCATTTAAGGATAATGGAAGTGTCAAGACCTCCAGAATAAGCCAATACTACTTTTTCAATCTTACTCATCTTATTAAACCTTCTAAATCTTATTCTATTGTATGCATATGGGGAACAGCTTGAACGGGACCAAGAAGCTTCTCAACAGCATCCTGATCGACTTCAATACCGTTTACAGCCCACTCAAGAATTGCTTTCTGCATGTGCAGTCTGTTCTCAGCCTGATCAAAAATAATGGAATTAGGACCATCCAGCACTTCTGCAGTGACTTCTTCCCCACGATGTGCAGGAAGGCAATGCATAATTTTACAATCCGGATCAGCATTCTCAAGCAATTTATCATTGATCTGATAGGCAGCAAAAGCCATTTCACGTTTCTTTTGCTCTTCTTCCTGTCCCATTGATGCAAATACGTCAGTATTTACATAATGAGCACCTTTTACGGCTTCTGCAGGATCATAGCTCAGATTGATTTTTGCACCCATGGACAGTGCGCGGGAAAGAACATCATGGTCCGGCTCATATCCTTTCGGAAAAGACATGGTCAGGTAAAATGGGAAATAAATAGCGGCATTGATCCACGAATGAGCCATATTGTTGCCGTCACCGACCCAGGCAACCTGAACTTTACTAAGGTCAGGTGTTCTTTCATAAATAGTGAGCATATCGCTCAAAACCTGACAAGGATGATACTTATCAGTAAGAGCGTTAATCACAGGAACTGAAGCATTGTAAGAAAGAGTGCGGACTTTATCCTGCCCGAAAGTTCTGACCACAAGAGCATCAGCATAACGCGAAAGAACTTGTGCTGTATCCTCAAGAGGTTCACTTCTGCCAAGCTGAGATTCAGCCGGAGTCATGAAAATAGAATGGCCGCCAAGCTGTTCAATGGCCACATCAAAAGAGACCCTTGTTCTGGTGGAAGCCTTTTCAAAAATCATAATAACTGTTTTCCCTTCAAGGGAGTTATTTCTGACTTTATTGTCCTTGAGCTCTTTTGCTCTAAGCAGGAGCTGGCCGAGTTCTGAACGGGGAACATCATTTATTTTCAGAAGATGTCTGATCATCGTAAAAACTCCAAATATATTCTTGAGGTGAGCCTTGACTGCCAGTAAAATACGGCAATCGGATATTATTGCTCATAAGACCCACCATTGTAAACCATAAATATTATGGTAAAGCTTCAACTACGGGATAAAATAAGAATAATTCAATGCAACACATGGACAGTTTTGAAACAAAACCGTGCTGCAAAAGAGCGGGCTGGCCTTTTTACTAGTGCCAACCCAATGTTCGCTGTCGGAACAAAGGCGCTACGGATTCAACAGCAGTGTCAGTAAGAGAATACATTTCTTCGCCGTGATCATACCCTGCAAGATGCAGCATGGCATGAGCCAGCAGCCTTACAGTATGCTCTTGCGGCAATTGACCGTAGAGCCTTGTTTCACGAACTAGTGTATCCACTGACAAAACTATTTCTCCTAAAAATTTATTTTCACTGAGGTCAGGAGTCTCTGAAAAAGGGAAACTGAGCACATTGGTAGGCCCGACACACCCCAGAAATTCTTCGTTGACCTCAGCAATTACGGCATCATTAACGATTTTAAGATCAAAGTCAAAGCCACCGAGCCCAAGCACTTCAAGCAGCATTCCCCCCATTTGGCGTAGTTCACGTCTGGAAAGCGGAAAAACTGCATCAGGAAAACACTCGATACTTAGATTGACACCCATGGTTATTAATCCCGACACTCAAATGAATCGTAAGCTTTGACAATACGTGCCACAAGCGGATGCCGTATTACATCTGAATCTTCAAATTTAATAAAATTAATTCCATTCACATTCTTGAGAACATGGCGGGCATCAACTAACCCTGACCTATCTTTTCCCGGCAAATCGATTTGAGTAATGTCCCCGGTAATCACAGCCTTGGAACCAAAACCAAGTCGGGTAATAAACATCTTCATCTGCTCAGGAGTAGTATTCTGCGCTTCATCAAGAATAACAAAAGCATTACTGAGAGTACGACCGCGCATAAAAGCAAGCGGCGCAATTTCAATGACATTCTCTTCAATCATATCCTGAACTTTACTGAAATCCAGCATATCGTAAAGAGCATCATAAAGAGGACGCATATAAGGATTAACTTTATCAACAAGGTCACCGGGCAGAAAACCGAGTTTTTCACCAGCCTCAACAGCAGGACGCGTTAAGATAATCTTCTTCACCTCCTTACGCTGCAAAGCATAAACGGCCATAGCTACAGCAAGATAAGTCTTACCTGTACCAGCAGGACCTATGGCAAAAACCATGTCGTTATCACGGATTGCAGAAAAATAAGCCCGCTGAGTAAGCGTACGTGGTGTAAGCGTTTTTTTGGGAGAGACCGCAAAAAGCTCATCCCGAAAAATTTTGATCAGATCAGCTCCGGGGTCTCTGCAAAGAATTCTGTAGGCAGCCTCAACGTCCTGTGGATAGACTTCCTTTCCGGACTTAAGGAGTGAGTATAATTGATTGAAAGACTTGGCAACGGGGTCAATCAGCTCCTCGCTTTCTGCCAGAAGCAGCAAAGTATTACCCTTGCTCTCGACTCTCACACCAGACTGACGTGAAAGTAGGTCAAGGTTAGAATTCTGTGGGCCGAAAAGTATACTGGCCAAACCCACATCATCAAATTCAAGCTTTACCCGTTTATTCTCTTTATCTGCCATTAAAATTAATCCTGCTTATTTTTTTGAGGAAGGAATACGGCAGGAACAAATAATATGCAACCGGGCAATTGTAACGACCGACAAAATCTATTGTGAAAGCAAATCATCAACTGCAGCAAGTATTGCTTTTGAATCAAAAGGCTTAGTAAAAGTATATTTCACACCAAACATCTTAATCCAATCCAGAGAATCATAATTTGCTGAAGAACTGCCACCAGAGACAGCAATAATCTTTACTTTAGGATTCTCTTTCATAAGCTCCCTGACAGTCTGAACGCCCTCTTTTTCAGGCATAAAAATATCTGTAATCACCAAATCAATCAAACTGCTGTCGTAATCACGAACTGCTTTAGAACCGTCTTCAGCCTCAGAAACGAGGTGACCTTCTTTTTCAAGCATTGCCCGAAGCACCTGACGTGAAATTGGATCATCATCAACGACGAGAATCCGGGGCATAGATAAACTCCTTTATCACAAAATAATCTTTTTAATCACATAGTTAAAAATAGAAGTACACTACTGCAAATTTAGATTAAGTATTTAACTTTTTAAAAAATAAATTTCAAGGTTTAAGAGAAAAAACTTAGTAACGTCTTTTATTGCTGCCCTGAAAAATTTCATACTCCAAAAGGCGGCATTCAATCTTAGCATTATAGAAAAACGTGCGACTACTTGATTTAAGACCAATAAATTTAGCCAGCTCCATGTTGCCGGTAAAAACAAATCCTCTGTACCCTTGACATTTATTCTTAAAGAAGTCTCCGATGGCACTGTATATCTTTTCAAGTTTAGTACGGCAGCCAAGTCTCTCGCCGTATTCAGGGTTCATGATAACAATGCCACTGCCTTTCGGAATTTCAGTCTCTCTGAAGTCACAAACCTCAAACTGAATATGATGCTCCACGCCAGCTGCACGAGCATTTTTTCTGGCGGCTTCAACTGCTTCAGGATCAAGGTCAGTGGCAATTATTTTCCCATCAATGGAACTCTTTTCACGGTCCTCAGCATCAATACAAAGGTTATCCCAGTACTCTGGATTATAACCGGGAAGCTGCATGAATGCGTAGCTTTCCCGCATAAGTCCCGGTGCACCATTAAGAGCAATTAATGCAGCTTCAATTGCAAGGGTCCCACTACCGCACATAGGTGAAACAAAATTCCCACGTCCATACCATTTAGCAGAACGAATAAGTGTTGCCGCAAGCGTTTCCTGCAAGGGAGCCTTATGTGGAAATTTACGATAGCCGCGACGGGCAAGAGGAACACCGGAAGTATCAAGATAAATAGTACATTCATCATCGCGCCAATGCAGGAACACAATAATGCCGGACATGTCTGGACCAGAAGAAGGACGACGGCCTAATTTTTCACGAATACGGTCAACAATTGCATCTTTCACCTTAACATTGGCAAAACGCGAATCATTAACAGTTTCAGTACGCACAGAAGAAGTAACAGTCAAATAACCGTCAGGAGCTATAATACGTTCCCAGACCATATCCTTAACTTCGGTATACATCTGATCAGGAGTCTCAGCCTTGAAACGTTTAAGCTGGTACATAACTCTGTGTCCGCAACGCACCCAAAGGTTAAGTCTCATACACTCATTAAGTGAAGCTTTTACCTCAACACCTGCGGGAAGAATCTCACGGACATCAAATCCCAAACGTTCAATCTCTTCTGCCAGATATGGGCTAAAACCTTTCGGGCAAGTTACCATCACAATACTTTTGCGTTCAAAATCAAGCATATCCACCTCAAAGGGATCTTCTATCCCATGAATAAAATATATATAAATTTCTATTAAAGTCCGACGAATACTAATGCATAAAACCAAATACACCCTACACACATCATGGCAAGAAAAAAAGGCCCTGCCACATTCGGGCAGAGCCTTATAAACTCTCATGAAGAAAACAACAAGCTTCTATTTCTTAAGACCAAGTTTCATTTCGTCAAAAGCAGACAAGATCTTCTCATCTTTTTGAGGTGCAACCATATTTATAACGAAGATAGTTATAAAGTTAGCAATAAAACCGGGTACAATTTCATACATCTGAGCACCAAGCCCTGCGTCTTTCCAGAAAACCAATACCAATGTACCGACAATCATTCCCGAAAGAGCGGACAACCAGGTTGTTTTTCGACTGAATAAAGAAAAAAGAACCACCGGACCAAATGCGGCACCGAAACCACCCCACGCATATGAAACAAGCCCAAGAACGGTATTACCGGGAGTAAGGGCCATACTCATTGCAATAATCGAGATAATCAATACACATAAACGGCCGACCAAAATAAGCTCCTTGTCAGAAGCATCACGGCGCAAGATTTTTTTATAAAAATCCTCTGTCAAAGCAGAAGAAGATACCAGCAATTGAGAATCAATTGTTGACATAATCGCTGAAAGAATAGCAGCCAGCAATACTCCGCCAACCCAGGGATTGAAAAGTTTGCTGATCATATAAATAAAGACCTTCTCCTGATTTCCACCCTTGAGCCCATCAAACATCGGAATAGCAACCATACCGACAATAACCGCACAAGCAAGAGAAATAACTACCCAGATAAGCGCTACAGCTGTAGCCTTGGGCAGTTCACGAACCGAGCGAATTCCCATAAAACGGGTTAAAATATGTGGCTGCCCGAAATATCCAAGCCCCCAAGCCATTGTGGAAATAATAGCCATTACAGAAAGAGCCTTTCCGCTCCCATCATAAAAAAGACTCGTTGAAATATGCTTGGCTGCCATTTCAGCTTCAATGACAGAAATCCCACCATTATCAATTGTTCCGAGTACAGGTACAAGGACTATGGCGAAAAACATAAGTGCACCCTGAAAAAAATCAGTCCAGCACACAGCCATGAAGCCACCGAGAAAAGTGTATGACACAATAACTACTGCACCTGAAATTACTGCGACAGAATAATCAATCTGAAACATTGATTCGAACAGTTTACCAGCAGCGACGAGACCTGAAGATGAATAAATTGTAAAAAAGATGAGGATAATTACGGCAGAACCGACACGCAACAAACTTGTTGGATCGTTAAATCTTTTTTCAAAGAAGGAAGAGAGAGTCAAAGTATCGGTCTGTTCAGTGTACACGCGTAAACGTGCCGATACAAACATCCAGTTAAGAGCTGTACCGACAAAAAGACCAATGGCAATCCATGCCTCATTCATACCGCCAAGATATACGGCACCGGGAAGCCCCATAAGCAACCAACCGGACATATCACTAGCCTGAGCAGAAAGAGCGGTCACCCAGCCGCCAAGCCCTCGTCCGCCAAGAATATATCCTTCGATGTCGGATGTTCTTTTATAAAAATACCAACCGACCGCAAGCAGGAAAACCAGATAAACACCAAAAGTAAGCAAAGTCTCTGTTTGAATCACAATAAATCCTTTTTGAACAAGTAAACAAAATCAAAACAACACAAATCGCAAAAAAGGGGCTAATATTTAACTACCCTGAAACTTTTGGACAAGTTATTTTTTTTACCGTTGATTATGCGGAGTATTAATAAATAGCGGATACTTTGTTCAGAAATTTACAGAAAAACTTTGTTATTTTATTTCAATGAAATATTTTCGTATATTTTAATCTGTCCTAAAAAATTATTTTTTTAAGTAATTTTTGACAGGCACGACTTGCTCTTTTAGGTTAAATTTATTTTCAATTCAGGCTGATTAAAACGACACAATCAAAATTATTTCGTCTTGAAACAATACAAAAGTGACTCAAACAGATATACTTTATGAGGTTTAAAATATGCCACTAGTGCTTGCTGGAATTACGCTGTTCGCTATTATCGGGATATCAATTTATGCCCGTAAAAAAGGGCAAAGCGGATTCGGTGTTTTTTTTCTATTATATAGTCTGGTCTCAATCATAGTCCATTTTATTACCGCCGCTCCAGATATCAGATTCAACTTTTTGAAAATACTACCTCAAATTGGGACAATTATCTGCTCAAGTGGAATAATATTAGCTCAGGCCAAAGGCAAAAAGAAAATACTATACGCCCTGCCCGGCCTGATCATTATTGGAATCGCCATAACAATGAATCTTCCAGCAAGTAATCAAACAACAGAAGTAATAAACAACGCAACAAACCAGACCATGAATCAATAAAAAATCCCCGTCCTGAATATTCAGGACGGGGATTCATTCTACATAGAGTAAATTTAAATTACTGAATAACACGCCTTTGCGGATCCATTTTTTCTACGACCGCATAGATCATATCTGCCATTTTATTAAGTCTTCCCCGATATTCCTCATCATCAATAGTTGCAGCATCCTGCTCCACAAGCAAGGCAAGAGAACGAAGTCGAACTGCTCCCTTTTCCATAGAAAGTTCACCGGAACGCATGCCTTCAGAAATAGACTTAACTTGATCAGCGTAATTTTTGAGTAGATTCATAAAGAGATGGCATCTAATAATCTGCTGTACACATATAGAGAATTCATAGAGCGACACCAACTACCTTTAAAGTTGCCCCTCAACTGCCTCACAAACTATTTGTTTTGATCATTCCTCACATATAATCAAAAAATGTTTAAACTCTTCCACCAAGCTTGAACATATAGCTGCCAAATGGCCCAAAAGGTTTGCAATAACATCACCCCCCCACCTCCTAGAATAACAAAACCAAAAACAGTCTTAAAACGAGGTCGAGGATACATAGCATTCAGCGTTTCCTGTAATTCTTGCTGTTGTCTTGAGTCTGGCAAATTCACATTGGCCCAATTTCTCCATTTATTATAATTTACCTTCTTATTTACTTCAATTGGGATAATAATAAAAGAAAAGTCGTAAATATTTTTACTATACTTAAGAGTATGTAAGCCTATTGAAATATACGCAAATGATTGTATCCCTATAAATATTAATACGTATCCCGGAACAGCATATGAAGATAAACCAAACAAATGAAAAAATACGGCAATCAAATTAACAACAAAACCAAAAATAACTAATGTTAAATATAAATATTTAAAAAGAAAATTTAACAATAATGGCCTGTAAATGTGATATAAAGCGCTAGGCAGACACAAGACAGCAAAACTGATGGCCGCTAATACAACTAATAGATTCCATCCTGAATTATTCAAAATTGCTAACCAGCCATTTTCACTTATAAACTGATAATAATAAATATGATTTAGCCCATTAACTATTTTAAACAAGAAAAAAAACGACAAAACATATAATATAAATCTTCTAGTGGGAAATTCATTCTTCAAAATATATTTGATTGGGCTATGTAAAAACCAAATATTTATTGTAATAAATGCAGACAAATCAGCATAAGCACAAATAGCTCTAAACCATCCGGTTGAAGTAATTGAAGTAATTGGATATCCAGAGAGATACTTAGTAAATTTTACTACCCATAAAAACTGATCATAAACAAACCATGTGCTTATAGCTAGAGGCATCAAAAGCATAACTACGACAAATGTTCTAACTAAAAAAGTTTCCTTCTTTTCAGGTACAGACCAATTAATATGAGGTGACAAATTAAAAGCATGGTTTAAACTAATCCCCTCAACATTAGCCAACCAATCTGGTCCTTGAAAATAACCAACTTTTTCCCGGTATGAAACAATCTTTCTCGCTAAAACAGGACCGACCATATATAATTTGGAAATTTCCTCTACGTCTGCCGTATTTATTGCAACATAAACAGTTTCATTTGGTAGACTTCCTATTGTCTCATCCATGCACACCTCCTAAGCTACTTAGTGCCAATTGCTTGTTAGGCTAAACTAAACACGTTACAATAAGCAAGAATGTGACAATAATTTGTTAGGTTAATAAGCATAAAGTTACAGCCCCACCTTCTACACTTATATTTTAATAGTCCCAACGTACGATATGACTCAGCAAGTCTCTTAACAGTCTGACTCTTTATGCAATTTTTCAATCTATCCGCTGAACAAATAAAACAAAGCGGATACAGAGGCGCACAAAAAAACAGCTACCTGAAATCATCACAAAATGACTATTCAAGTAGCTGTTTTATTTACGGTGGTGCGAAAGGAGAGACTCGAACTCTCACGGGATTAACCGCTAGATCCTAAATCTAGTGCGTCTACCAATTCCGCCACTCTCGCAACCGTATATATATGGGCTATAGCCTGAACATTACTGTTTAATCAATGAAGATTTACGGCAATGTCCCCGCCAGCCGAATGCGTTAATATAAATAGTGACACAACTTGTCAACACAAATTGACAAGATTGTTCATATAATCTGATATATTTATTTTAAGCATTGAGTACAGATAAGAGTTTAGCCAATTTTGATTCGAGTTCATCAAAATTATCAGCAAGCAGTCTGACCAACGGTTCTCTTCCTTTGTTCCCTGAATCGCATACAACATCAACCATTTCAGGTTCAGGATGTTCAGACATAGCCTTACTTACTCCCCAGTCAAGAGTGGCTTGTTCAGGGCCTTTTGTTTCAACAGGTTCGTCCTCACGGTCAAACCAGGCCTCCACAAAACCACATGCAGTTATCGCAGATAAAATTTCAGGACTATGCCGTAAACTTGCTGCACAGTTAATATTAGCATTGTTCTTCCTTACACAAAGTAAGGCCTTAGCCATATTAGCAGAAGCTCCCAGATCAGACTGGCCACAAACGAGAAGCTCCCCCTTCCGGGTACAAACAATTCGTCCAGTAAATGCCACCACATCATCAATATCAGCGGCATACGGCAGAGCAGCAACAACATTCATCCGAGCTTCCGGAATAAGACGGCACAATCCGTCCATATTAACAAGTCTGCGGCCACACTCATGATGTTCAGACAAAAGCTGCTGCTTCATCTGCTCAATCAACATAGGAGCCAGATGATTAGGAGGCCCGCTCCCCTCTCCAAGATCAAAACCGGCACGCAGAGCCAGATTAAGATACTCCTGCGCTTTTCGCACAGCAGTTACCATATCATGGCCTTTGGCAAGATTGGCTGCGATAGTTGCAGACAAAGTGCACCCGGTCCCATGACTGTTTTTGGTCTCAACCCTCTGCTGCATCAAAGGAATAGGTTGTCGACCTTTAATCCCGAGCCAATCTGTAGATGCTACTGAA
>JMSU01000352.1_pt1 | contig 11671 bp, 9 predicted proteins | sample 179011 | NCBI WGS metagenome assembly JMSU01 (sample SAMN02769580, study PRJNA246767) | bioreactor metagenome | isolation source: Culture-1 Bioreactor ArsB derived from microbial biomass from the upper 2 cm... | place: Germany: Bremen | collected day 87 after inoculation
CTGGGGATTTTTGTTTGTTGATTATAAAACTAACCCATTTCACATAACAGTATAATTAATTTATCTAATGTAATTTCCTTTTTTGCTTGATTTTTCAGGCATTCCGACTACTCCTAAAACCATGAGAACAGAATTAAAAATCCCCCTTATCCCTCGTAAAGTTTTTCCCCATAAACCCGGAACTGAAGAACTTGAACAGTTAGCAGCAGGACTTTCCGCGCCTGAAAACCGGATGACAGAAATCGTCGGCGCACTGATCAATGTTCATAAGAATGATGTCCATGATACACGTGAGATTCGTGAAAAGTTTAAGGACATGACAATTGAACTTGCTCCTGTAAACGGACATATTAATTTACACTGTACTAAGGTTCCTATGGATTGCCTTTATGATGGCAGGAATGTCATCTGGCAATCTGTTGAGCATATTTCAGCAGTAGTTCGCGATATCGTTTTTCCTCCTGAAGCACCTACCGGACCAGATGCTTGCCGTTCGACTTATATCAAGAAGTTCGTTGAAAATTCAGGTCTAATGTATCGCGGTGTACGGGGGCTTGTTATGTTTACATGGGGGGGGCACCAGGTCCCCATGGATGAATATAATTTTGCTAAAGAGCTTGGTTACTGGACTGCGCTTTTTATGCCGGACATGGAAAACATAACAGGTTGCGGTGTAGGCGTAATGAAAGCCCCTTTTAAAGGTGCACAGGTTGCCTACGGAAAACAAAATACCTTCGAACGCTATGGTTTCAGGGATTTCATCGGTTTTTCAGAAAAAAAGATTCTAGCAGCTGAAGCTCCTAACGAGTTGGTTACTCGCCTTTTGACTTTTCCTACAATTGAAGAACGAATGGAAGCATTTATCCGTGCCTCACATCGGGGTAAAGTTCATCCCGGTGGAGCCGGTACAATCGAAGAAATTTTGACAATGTTGGCCCTTCTGTCCATGCCTGAAAACAAAGAAATACCATATGATTTTGATCTGGTTGAAAAAGGTGGCGGAGTTTATTTCAAGGAGCTTGATGAATATTTGAAACTCTGTTTCGGTGACACGCTTGATGGACTGTACAATGTACACGTTGGGACAGCACGTTCATATGCAAACTTTGTCGCTTATGAAACTGAAAAACTTTCTACCAAATTTTTGTGGAATGATGATTTAGTCTTCGAGCCTCGAATTCAAGAGCCGTTTGAGGTTACATTTGAATCGATGGAAGATCTTGATCTTTCTAGAAATCAAGAACCGTTTTCTTTGCTGATTAATTTACGCAGATTTTTTTCTGCAGTAGTTCACCTTTCAGTAAAGGATCCCGATATGCTTGATTCGTGGGGAGATGATCGTCCATTGATTAAGGGCGACAGAAAGATTGTTGAGGCAACTGATTTATTTGTTCAAAAATTGGCCAAACAAGGCAGAATACATCCCAGCAAAAATAATACTGCTTCATACCGCATTGAATAAATACAATAGGTTTTAGCTTACATGAGCGAACCGTATTTTTAAAAAATTTGCTTCTTAAGTTCTCTTTTTGGAAATAATGAAGTCTTTTTGAATTATTTAAGCAAAATTTTTAATGGCACATAAAAATAAAATGAAGAAAATTTTTCTGATCAACTGTCGTCAACCTATGGTTAACGCATTCATAGATTTAGGCTGTGAAGTTTGTTGTGTGCGCAGTTCTGAGCGGAAACTTGATGTGCCTGCCAAGCTTAAGGAATTGAATTTTGAACCGGACCTCATCTTTCAGCAGGAGATTCTGGGGTTACGTCTTTTTCTGGATGGCTTACATGAGGTTAAATGTAAAAAGATCTTCTGGTCTGTAGATACGCATTTGAACATGCATTGGCATGGTCTATACGGTTCTCTATTTGATGGAATTCTAACCACTCAGAAAAAGTATGTTAATCGGCTTAAAAAAATATGCGATGCTGAAGTTTGCTGGGTTCCATGGATGGGTGGGCGTCCCGGGTCCGAAATTGGCACAGGTGAAGGAATTATTCCATATCATAAACGTAAACATGATTTAACCTTTGTAGGTCGAGTTTCTAAGGAACGAAGATCACGTCAATGGTTCGTTGATTTTCTTAAAAATGATTATAATCTTCATCTTGTTGAGAATCTTAATTATAGGGAAATGATGGAGACCTATCGGCAGACTAAGGTTGTGCCAAATGAAGCGATCTTCGGTGAAATTAATTTTCGTCTTTTTGAAGCCTGTTCATGTGGTTGTGCGATGGTAACTCCTAATGTGGGTGATGAGTTAGGAGAATTATTTGAGATCGGGAAGGAGATTGAAGTTTACAATGATGTGTTGGAGCTTAAAGAGATGCTTGATCATTTTCAGCGTGATCACACTTATGCTGCTAAACTGGCTGTATCAGGATACGAAAGAGTGCTCAGGGATCATCTTCCTGCCAATCGAGCATCTCGTATATTGAAATTTGTAGATAAATTAGCTGCGCGCCCTGTCTCTATTGATGAATCTCAATTGTTGATGTGTCTTATTGAAGCTGCTTTGGGTGAAGCTGGTGATCCTTCTGTTCAATGGGATGTTCTGATTAACAGATTTATTAAATTTAAGCCGGACGTACGCAGGGATGCTGCTTTGTTCAGAATTTTCTCCAAGGCAGGGTTGCATGAATCTTTTATGCAACTTGCGCAGCCTTATCTTCTAAAAAAAGTGGATTGTGATAATCTTTATTTTAATATGTCCGCCTCCCTTGGAGCTCTGAAACTTGGCATTTGGGATGTGGCTAAGCATTTTTGGTATAATTATCTGAATCTTAAAGGTGTATTGGATGTTTTAAAACCTCAAAATGAAGTTGATTTATTTTTATTTTGGGGTGACGAACTTTTTAAAAGTGGCTTGTCCATTCGCTCCGGGGTCACTTTCAATGAAGGGGAGGATATCCCGTCCTGTGCTTCAGATTGTTATTTTGCTGCCTTGTATCTGCAGCCGCAGAGTATTAATATTTTTAAGAAACTTGATTCCGTCTTTTGTGACGTCAAAGGAGCAGAGCCTAGTCGGCTTGGATTTTTGTCACATATTTCTCTTCATAATCCAGACGACTGGCGTGTGAGTCTGGAAGTTGGGATAGCTAATCTGAAAGTTTTTAGAATTTCTGAGGGGATTGTTGAACTTGAAAACGCACTCAAGACTGCGACGAGTACAGGAAATGAGCGGTTTTTTAAACGCAAGGTGGAATCTGCGCTGCCATCATATTTTAAGTTGGTTTATGGCATTTGATCATGCTACTCTTGTATACGAATAGTATTATTTTGTAATGTATGTCGGTCTGATACAAAACTGGCGGAGGTCGGTAATGGCAGATAAAGTTTTTAATGAAAATGCATTTTTTGAACATCTTGGTGGCGATAGGGAGTTGGGAGATGAAATTCTGTCGGTGTATATTGTTGATGCTCCTGCCAGAGTCGAGTCTCTTGCTGAAGCATTGCAAATAGATGATCTTGATTTAGTAGTTAAATTTTCTCATGCCTTAAAAGGTATTTCTGCCACAATTAGAGCGGAGAGGGTTGCATCTTTAGCGGAAAAGATAGAAAGGTTAGCACGGAAAGGTGATCTTTCCTCTGTTAGAAGTCATTTGCCCTTAGTCAGGGAAGAACTTGATTTAGTTTTAAATAAAGTAACTTCGGTTTTAGGTACTTAGTAAGTTATTTATTCAATATATTACTAGTTGTGTGTATGCTTAGTCTTGGTTCATTAAATATTAGATGCTTCTTGAATATAGTTTCAAAGTAAGGTAATCACTTTTACTATACTAATTCTCATTAGATACACTTATTTTGAGTATAGTTGGCTTGCTGTATGTTCTTATTCTGCAATTTTCATAGGATTAACTACAAAGATTTATTGTATATGTTTACGTGTAGTTAAATGTGTGCTGTAGTATAAGTCATGTTGCGATTGATTGATCAATTAAAAAATAAACTGGAGACAATAAATGTTTAAGAACCTGAAACTGGGGTGGAAAATCGGCGGCGGATTTGTAGTTGTACTACTTTTGACTATCGTCGTGGGTGGAGTCGGATGGTTTGGGTTGAATAAGGTTTCAGATGAGAATACCCGACTGGATGTAGTAAGCAAGGCTGTTACTGATATGTATAATGCCCGCTTAATGGTTCTCTATTATTCTCTGAAAGGAACTTCTAATTATGAAACTGATTTTAATAAATACATTACAAACATTGGGAAAAATATTTCAGCTAATCAAGATATCTTTTCTGGAAAAGGACTTGATGATGTTAAAGAAGTTTCTAGTAAAGCTGGTAAATATAGTGATATATTTAAATCTTATATCAAGTTCGAAAAGGATAAAAAAGAGGCTATTGTTAATTGCGTAGCTGCAGGTACTAAACTGAAAGACTCTTTTTCTCGTATGCAGGGACAGAGTAAAGATCTTGTTGGTAAGAGTTTTTCTGGAGTTGCTGCAGTCTCTGATTCTGAGATGCACTATAGTGCATATACTACCCTTGTTGAGATTGAACGTTTGTTCTTGGGTACGAGATTTTCGGTAAGTGAATTTTTAAGAAAAGGAACTGATAAAAGCGTAACTAATGCCAGAAGCAATTTGAATTCAGTTATTGATTTGTGTTCAAGACTGCGCGGGAATAGCTGGGTGGCTGACAGTTCTGGCTGGGATATTTCCGGGTTGGAAATGGCGGCCCGTGCTTATCTTGAAGGATTCAACGAGATTGTTAAAAAGACTGAGCTTCAGGGTGTAGAACTTAAAGCAATGGCAGCTACCGGAGCGGAAGCACTCAATTTGAGTCAAGAAATAATGAATGGACAGCAGCTGTCATCTAAAGAAGTTATCAGTTCTTCATTTTCATTAATTTTTGGTGGTCTAATTTTGGCTCTTTTGTGTGGAGCTATTATTTCATTTACTGTTACACGGGCAATTACCGGCCCAGTCCGCAAAGGTGTTTCCTTTGCTGAAAATATGTCTCAAGGTGATTTTACTAAAACACTTGATATTGATCAGCATGATGAGATCGGTGTGCTAGCATCAGCTCTCAATGATATGGTTGTAAAACTTTCTAGTGTCGTTGGAGAAGTTAGCAGTTCTTCCGAGAATGTAGCTTCAGGTAGCGAAGAGCTGTCAGCTACAGCAGAGAGTTTATCACAGGCTTCTACTGAGCAGGCTGCGAATGTGGAAGAAGTTTCTGCTTCCATGGAAGAGATGACTGCAAATATCAGACAGAATGCTGAAAATGCTCAGCAGACTGAGCAGATAGCACTGCAGTCATCAAAGCAGGCTGAAGACGGCGGTGAAGCTGTGACTCAGGCTGTTGATGCTATGAAGAATATTGCAGAGAAGATTTCTATAATTGAGGAAATTGCCCGTCAGACCAACTTGCTTGCTCTTAACGCTGCTATTGAGGCTGCTCGTGCAGGAGAACATGGTAAAGGGTTCGCTGTCGTTGCTGCTGAAGTAAGAAAACTTGCAGAACGAAGCGGGGAAGCCGCTGGTGAGATTGGTGAACTGTCAACTAGAACAGTTGGTGTGGCTGAAAAAGCGGGCGAAATGCTTAACATGCTTGTACCCGATATTAAGCGCACTGCTGAATTGGTTCAGGAGATTGCTGCAGGTAGTGGCGAGCAGCTTTCCGGTGCTGAGCAGATCAACAAGGCTGTGCAGCAGCTTGATCAGGTCACTCAACAGAATGCTTCAGCATCAGAAGAGATGGCTTCGACTTCCGAGGAGCTTTCCAGCCAGGCTGAACAACTTCAGCATGTGATGAGCTTTTTCCGGGTAAGCTCAAAATCCACTCGCAGGGTTAGAGCGCTACCGGCGCCTCGTTCTATGGCAAACACGAGCGGTCCAGTGAGAGATTCACAGGCGTTTAGATCTGAGGCGGATCATTCTGCAGCTATGTCTGAATCCTCCTCATCAGGAGTTGCTCTTGATATGAGTAGTGATTTTTCTGATGGAGATTTTGAAAAATTCTGATAAACTCTGGATGAAAACATTTGTTTAGCGTATCCTATGAAAAGGATGTGGATGTTCCAGTCTTATCGTCTTAAAAGAAGCGGGTATTAATGATGAGTGGTGAAATTAATAGTACAACAAATCAATATCTGACTTTTACTCTGAACAGAGATATCTACGCGTTAGATATTTCCAGTGTAAGAGAGGTGTTGGAGCTGACTCCAATTACCAGAATTCCCAGAACTCCAAAATTTATGCGAGGAGTTATAAATCTAAGGGGGCATGCTGTCCCTGTTGTTGATATGCGTCTTAAATTCGGAATGAGCCGAACTGAAGATACAATAAATACTTGCATAATTATTGTTGAAGTTGTTTTTGATGGTGAAAGCACTGTTATGGGGGCTTTAGCTGATTCTGTTAGGGAAGTTATCGAACTCACAGAGAACATGATTGAAGAGCCTCCCAGAATGGGAACAACGATCAAAACTGATTTTATTCGAGGAATGGGAAAACAGGATGATGATTTCGTTATAATCCTAGATATTAACAAAATCCTTTCTGTTGAAGAGTTGGCAATGCTTAAGAGTGTTAATCATGACCCCTCTGGGGCAGATCCAGTGCAGGAAGTAAATTCCTCACAGGGCATGAGCTTGAGTCTTTAGCCGATTGTCTGTGCACTCATAATAAATCTGGTTTCTTTCTGCTTTGTGCTAAATTATCCCGCTGCCTATTTCAGGTGGCGGGATTTTTTTTTGAGATTATAATTATTTGAACTTTTTTAGTTCTTTTTGTCCTTTTCTTTTAGTTAGTTATGGTTAATTATAGACGTGTGTATTTGGTTTTATATAGCAATGAGAATGTGTTATCTTAAAAAAAAATAAATATTTTAAATATCTAATTCGCTATAATAAAACTATTGAGATTGGTAATACCTTGAGTCTTCTGGTGGATTTTGCTCCCTTAACCTCATGAATTTGATGCAATGATTATGAATTGGACTTTCGTAAGTATACTGGCCTGCTTTGTAGGGGCCTTTTTTGCAGGATCTTTTCTTCATGTATACAGTTTATATTCTGTTGTATTTGGAGTTTTGTTCTGCATTTTGTGTTTATACTTACTAGTGAGGAGCAAGAAAAAATCGGCAGCGAAGGTAGATGTCAGAGAAGTTGAATACACAGCTGTTCTTCATTTGGCTGGGATTGGATTTTACAAAGCAGATAGAGAGGGGAGGTTAGTCTTCGCAGATGATTTTTGTAAGGAAGTTGGTCGTACCCTAGGTGGTATAAACGAGAATTGTCTGGATAATCTTTTTTTACATTTTTTAAAATATACAGCAGGCAACGAGTCTGATGAGCAAATGTTTTCAAGTGGTGGAAAGCGTTGCTTTGAATCTGATTTTTTGGGAATTCACGGGGAAAAGATTAATTTGCGTTTTTGTGAGCAACGATTAACTGGAGATGATGAAAGCTTTGCCGGGATTGCTGGAGTTGTACAAAATGTGAGCGCAAGCAAGAAAACAGCGCAAGCTCTAGATCTTGAAAGAAAATTGCTTGAAATTGTAATGAGTAATTCTACTGATTCTATCTCAGTTCAAGACTTAGAAGGTAATTTGTTCCGTGTTAACAGTGCATTTGCTAGGCATGCAGGAGCTGATAGTCCTGACTCCTGCGTCGGATTAAATATACGGAGTTGCCTTCCTCCTAAAACAGTAGATCTCGTTTTAGATGATATCGAACAGCTCACAATTTCAGGCGGGACTGATAGTTTTGTAATGTCCGTCACCGACAGTCATGGTAATGATTGCCGTTTTGATGTGAAGCACAGCCTGTATTGTGATCAGGACGGTAAGCCGGAAGGGGTTGTGGGGATTGCACGTAATATTTCGACAGATAACAACAGTTCATACACTGAGATTATTTCCAGCCCTTCTGAATTAGTAGATTCTCTTTCCCATGAATTACGGACTCCTCTGGCTGGAATGATCGGCAGTTTACGGGTTTTGGAAGGTATAAAGCTAACTGCAGAGGCTAAAGATTATGTTAACAAGTGTCTCGCATCTTCTTTGCGATTAAAGGACGTGGTGAATACATTTTTAGGTGATCTTTCTGGTCGCTCCAAAGAGGGGGCATTTAAAAGCGCAATTGCAGATGCTGAAAATGATTGTCTGCAAACTTCAGGAAATTGTGAGCAGAATTTTCGCATACTGCTGGCCGAGGACGATATCAGCAGTCAGGTTTTGATGCGTAGAAAGCTTGAGGGCTGGGGGCATTTCGTCCGTACTGCCTGCAATGGTGTTGAAGTATTGGATTGTATCAAGGAGCAGTCTTATGATCTGGTGCTTATGGATATCCAGATGCCGGAGATAAACGGGTATGAAGCTATAAGTATGATCCGCGATAATGAATCCGGAACCAGTTGTGTCCCCATTGTTGTAATGAGTGCATACGGTGATGAAAGTGATTTCAAAAAGATGAAAGAACTGGGCATTACCGATTTTGTTTCAAAGCCGATTAGGACAGAAGTGCTTAAATCCACTTTAGACCGTATTTTCAACAGTGAGGACTAGATAGGTTGTTTCTTAGTTCGTTAAAACATTACTGATGTAGTATGCGACTCCGTCCTCGAGCATTTGAACGGCCAGCAGAATTAGGATAAGCCCCATAAGCCTCTCACAAGCCCTCAATCCTCTTTTGCCTAGCAGACGAGCCAAAGTCGGGCCGACCATCATGATGATGAAAGCAAGCCCCCACGCCAGCATTGTTCCTGAAATTACCGTAATTCCGGCATTACCTTTTGAGCCATAAACCATAACTGCTGCCAGCAGAGATGGCCCGGCGAAAAGAGGTACTGCAATGGGAACAATAAATGGATCTTTTTCTGCTTCAGCCACTGGATTGTCGGGTTTAGGGAATATCATTTTCATGGAAATGATGAATAGAATTACACCCCCGGCTATGCGGAGGGTTGACTGGTGGATATTCAGCATTTTCATCAGTCCTGCTCCCATATACATGAACATGATAATAATGCCTAAGGCAAAGAGAAGCTCCCGAAAGAGTATCTTACGCTGCCTGGATGGCGAAAACTCTTTGAGCATAGACAGACAGACCGGAAGATTTCCCAGAGGATCCATGATCAGGAAAAGAGGGAAAGCAATTTCAAATACTGCATTCAACGATTCGGTTGTCATGTACTGACTCCTTAGACCTTTCCGCCGGCCTGACCATAGGTGGAAAATTTATCGATAACCCTTTCCATCTCATCATCCGGGACTATTACAGGCTTTCCTGCTGAAAGGGTCTGGATATAAATTCGTGCTACCAGTTCAAGTTCTTCTGCCGCATCAAAAGCGTTATTTATTTCAGCCCCGATGGTTATAATTCCGTGATTTGCCAGCAGGACTGCATTATAATCACCAATGGTGTCAACAACATTTTGAGCAAGTTCAGGGCTCCCGAAAGTTGCGTAGGGAGCCAATGGTACCTTTTTACCGGCAAAACCGACAAGGTAATGTACTGCAGGGAGTTCCATATTAAGACACGCAACTGTGGTTGCATATACCGAATGGGTATGGACCACTGCATTTATGTCAGGTCTTTTTTGGTACAATGCGGTATGAAATCCAAATTCACTGGAAGGCTTGCGCTCTGATTCAACAATGCTGCCTGCGAGATCCATAAGAACAACATCCTCAGGCTTTGCGTCTCGGTAGTCAAGACCGCTTGCACTGATAGCCATAAGCCCCTTTTCTCGATTCAGAACACTTACATTTCCGCCGGTCCCGGTGGTGAGACCTGCTTCAAGCATTTTGCGTCCGTATTCGACAACTTGATTTCTTTCATTTTTTTAATAACATGGTTCTTCCTTATTTGTTGCTTTTTAAATTTTCAATCCGTTTGAGTACCGGGGGGTGGCTATATTCCAGCCATACATAAAAAGGGTGCGGGGTCAGGTTGGAAAGGTTGCTTACAGATAGTTTTTTCAGGGCGTCTACAAGTGCAGTCGGTTTTTGTGTAGTTTCTGCAGCAAAGTTATCTGCTTCAAACTCATGTTTGCGTGAGCGGATATTGCTGAAAACGGAAAGAACAATCGACACGGGGGTGTAAAGCAGGGCGAAGAAAATTAAACCAGCATGTACTGAAATATGTTCCATACTAAAAGCAGCGAAAAGTCCTTTGTTGCCCAGAAAAAAAGACATGAGTAAGAAAACTATGCCAGTATTCAGAATACTCATGATCATCATTTTACGGATATGCCCAAGCTTGCTGTGACCTATTTCATGAGCAAGGACAGCAACAATTTCATCTGTGGACAGAGAGTTTATCAAGGTATCGAACAAGGCAATTCTTTTTTTTCTACCAAACCCAGTAAAATAGGCATTGGCTTTATTTGATCTTTTGGATCCATCAATCATGAAAATACCAGAAAGTTCAAAACCGTTGTTATGGGCAAAGTTTTCTATTTTATCCCGAAGCTCTCCGTCTTCCAGTGGAGTGAACTTGTTAAATAGCGGGAGAATCCAGGTCGGAGCAATGTACTGTATTACTAAGGTGATCAGTACTGTGAATATCCAGCACCAAAGCCATGCAAGAGGGCCGGTTGCATTGAAAAATAAAAGTACGCCACTAAGAATTATCCCCCCTATTACTCCGCCTAACAGATAACCTTTAAGCTTATCCATAAGGAAGGTTTTGAGGTCAGTATTGTTAAACCCGAATTTTTCTTCGATTACAAAAGTACTATACAATGAAAAAGGCAATGAAACCAAGTCGCTAAGTATAGCCAGTCCTGCAAAGAAAATCAGTCCTGTGACAACTTCTCCATATCCAAAGCCTGTAGCCCACACATCAAGGGTATTGAATCCACCGAGGACTATGAAAAGAATTGTGATTGCGGTTGTGAATGTACTGGATATATTTTCAAAACCCATGCCTGCCTTGGCATAATCTTGAGATTCACGGTATTTTTCAGGATCAAAGGTCTTAGAGAATTCTTGAGGGAGTTCTGGGGACAAAGCTTTACGGTTAAGCTGGCGGGCAACAAAGCCCAGAATGCACGCCCCGACAAGTGAAAAAATGATTATGAGTAAATATATGTTCATCGGCTATATCCGGTTCAGGTTTACTGTGTGACTTAAAGAGAAATCAGCTTCAACTATTAACAGGGCGAAACTACCTTTTGGGAAGTATGTCGTCAATAAAAGCCGTACAGTATCTTAACGGTCAATTTTAATTATTAAAATAGTATGTTATATGCTCATTCTCTTGACAAGAGAGGTCATAGAGTAAACAATTCTATATCCTTTTGAATTGGCGCAACTTATGTCGTTGCAGCGTACAGTATTTGATCTAAAATGATCATAAAACGTGAGTATTTGATTTAATGTGTCTCTTTGGTATGGTAGTCTGTAATTCCATGAAGAGTAATTTGAGTTTTTAGCTGTATTATTTATGGATTTATGAAAAAATAATGGCTGCCATAATTATGGTAGACTGAAATCCTGGCTTAGTTTGAGGGAGTCTTTCGGTATGAGTACACCAAAGAGCATTAAAGAAAACATTGCTCGCGCCAAGGCCTATGGTCAGAGGAAGGATTACATGCGTTGTCTGCATGCGTTAAGTCTTTCTCTTGACGAGTTGGCATCCAGTCAGGTTTTCGGGCGTGAAAAGTTTGAAATAGGTATCCTTGTTGATGAGGTTTTTCGTCAGTTGCTTAGTAT
>JMSU01000353.1_pt1 | contig 11664 bp, 11 predicted proteins | sample 179011 | NCBI WGS metagenome assembly JMSU01 (sample SAMN02769580, study PRJNA246767) | bioreactor metagenome | isolation source: Culture-1 Bioreactor ArsB derived from microbial biomass from the upper 2 cm... | place: Germany: Bremen | collected day 87 after inoculation
AGGGCCGGAGCCGGAGATGAGGTATTTAACGAATTCAGCACCTTCCTGAAGCATATTAATGCGCATCTGGGTACATATTTCGCGTTCGGTCTGGCCTACTTTTGCATGGGAGGGGATCATGTCAAAGCCGTGGTTGGTGATAGCGCAGGCCCTGCGGATTTTCTCAACTTCAGCAGGAGATTTTACGCTGCGCAGGTAGTGCATTTCCGGGGCGATATCGACAAATTCCTTTCCCTTAACCTTTTCAGTTATGGCCAGGTAATCGGCGGTGGGCATGCGCAGGTAGGACTGCAGGCCGAGGGTCGCTCCAATGCGGCCGAAACGGCTGGGCAGGGAATTGATGACATCGGATACGAGGGTTATACCGTCATCTTCTGGGTTGGGAGATGACCATGTGCGAATATCTTCAATCCATGTTGCCCGCATACCGCTGGCACCGATGCCGGGAATGACGGCGATGGGTTTACCTTCAAGGGGAATAACCAGAAACCAGGGGTCGAGTCGGGCTTTCCCAAAACTGGGTGTAGTAGCCGGTGTAGTAGCGGATGTTGGGTTCAGTAGTCAGGAAAACAGCATCAAGTTCTTTTTCACGCATGAGTTTCTGCATACGTGCTGTTCTTGCTTCAAACTCAGAAGTAGTAAAACCAAAATCGAGAATTTCCATCATATACTCCTTAAAAAAGTTGTTTGAACTATAATTTTTCGCGTCCGAACCAGACTACATCCCGGTATGTCTGCGGGGATGTGTCTCCTTCCGTGCTGATGCACAGAACCTTCGAACCTTTATTGAGTCCAAGTTTTTCCCTTGCTTCGCGTCCTTCTTCTTCTTCCTGCATGACCCACTGGAGAAAGCCTGTGGTTGCTGCTCCGGATTCACCGGAAACAACCTGCTGGTCACCCTTCATGGGAGCACCCAGAATGCGCATGCCTTTGGCAGCTATGTCGTCGGAACAGGAGGCGTAAGCCATGGGATAGTCGCGCAGCATTTCCCAACTGGTGGGATTCGGCTCGCCGCATGCAAGCCCGGCCATCAGCGTTGCCAGATCACCCTCAACCGCATGGGGCTTTCCGTCATCTGCGCAGGCGGAAACGTAAAAACAGTTGGCAGCGTCCGGTTCAACAAGGATGAATGTAGGGGCATCCTCTCCGAAAACTGACATAAAGAATCCCAGCATGGCTCCAGCAAAACAGCCTACTCCGGCCTGAAGCAGAACATGGGTGGGGCGATTCACACCCATTGCTTGCATTTGTTCCAGTGCTTCAAGCGCGAGGGTGGTGTAGCCCTGCATGATCATATTGGGTATTTCTGTATATCCGTCCCATGCAGTATCCTGCACTGTGATCCAGCCGTTTTCCTGTGCTGTATCCCAGGCCATGCGTACACAATCATCATAGTTGAGATCGGATATTGTACACTCAGCACCATGTGCTTTGATGTTTTCACTGCGAACGGGGTCAGACCCTTTGGGCATGTAGATAATTGCTTTCTGGTTGAACTGCTGAGCAGCCCAAGCCAGTCCGCGCCCGTGGTTTCCGTCTGTGGTGGAGGCAAAGGTGATATTGCCGACAGTCTCGCGTGTTTCCTGTGACTTCAGGTAATCGCAGCTTACTTCGGTTATTTCTTTACCGAGTTTGCGGGCAAGGTATTCGCCCACAGCGTATGAACCGCCGAGGACCTTGAAGGCGTTGAGGCCGAAACGATATGATTCGTCTTTGACCAGCACTTCACCAAGACCGAGATAGGAGGCAAGCTTATCGAGCTTTGCCAGGGGGGTGGGGGCGTAGGCATCAAAGGTGGAATGAAATTTCCGGACCTTTTCAGCAACGTCCCTGCTCAACATGGAGACATCCGCTCCAGTTGCAGGAGCCTTGTAGCTCCCGTTGTATTGAATTCTTACTTTTGACAACGTGCATTCTCCTCAAATTTTAAATCAATGCAGACTGAGCCCCGTAAAGCAGAGAGTGTGCCAAATTACTTTTTTGAATATAAAACTATTTATTTTAGGTGCTTAGTTGTTTGTATGGCCCGTTCGATGTGAGTAAATGCTCTTCTCAAAATGAGAAATTTCTCATTTTGAGAAGAAGGCGTAAGAGGCAGCATGAGAAGAAGAGCAGGAGATTCTGTAAGAAGCTGAGAGTGGGTGTAGCTTTGTGTATATTTTAGCGGTCAAGTTTTCTGTATAATGTCGCCAGACTTATTCCTAAGGCCCCCGCGGCCTTCTTTTTGCCGGAAGTGGAGTCTCCGTAATATTCAAGAGCACGCATGATTGCCTGCTTTTCTAACTCCTTAAGGGAGATCATGGGAGACTCAGGAGCTTGCAAAAGTTTAATCTCAGCGGCTTGCAGTTCTCCTTTGCTATGCAGGAATCCGCTATGCAGCGCGGCTTCATTGATGATCCCATCAGGCGTTGCCATGTTTACCAGATATTCAATGGCGTTTTCCAGTTCACGGATGTTGCCCGGCCAGTCATAATTACGCATGCGCTGAATGATGGCTGACTGTAAATTTAATTTGTTTTTACCAAATAAATCACAGTACTTAGAAATGAAGTGGTTGACGAGTAAATCCAGATCATCCAATCGTTGACGTAAAGGAGTGGTCTGAATAGGGATAACATTCAAGCGATAGTAGAGGTCGTCCCTGAACATATTCTGAGCCATGAGTTCATGCAGATTGTCGTTGCTGGCGGCAATCACACGGATATCAACGGCTATGGGTCGGTTCCCACCTAGACGGGTAATTGTTCGTTCTTGCAGGACCCGCAGTAGTTTTACCTGCAAATATAAGGGCATACATGAAATTTCATCCAGAAAAAGCACTCCCCCGTCAGCCAATTCGAATTTACCGATCTGGCCCTGACGCAATGCTCCGGTAAATGCCCCTCCAACATACCCGAATAATTCACTTTCCAGTAGAGTGTCAGGGATTGCTCCGCAGTTGATGGCTACGAACGGCTCCTCTGAGCGATCACCGATAGAGTGAATGGCACGGGCAACCAGTTCTTTACCTGTACCGCTTTCTCCGGTGACCAGTACTGAGGAATTGGTATCACCTGTTGCGGTAATTTGTTCTTTTAATTGTAAAATATGTGGAGATTGCCCAATGATGTGATCAAGGCTGCTGTCAAACGTAACTGTTGCAGCCTGCAATGATCTGGAAACAACAGAGCGGATAGTGTCGAATACAAAAACTGAAGAAAAACGGCTGTTTGAAGATTCAATTTCGGCCTGTTTACCCACAATCATCTGCTGGCGGCCTTCCTGTTCCACGTTATATTCATTCAGATCGGACAAGGTGAATCCGGTGGGAGTGACTGTAAAATTCTCAAATTGAGAAGGAATGGTTTTCTTTAAAATTTCCCCAGCCTGATCATTTTTATAAACCACTGCCCCCTTGGCGTCATAGATCATGATACCTTTTTCATTGGTATTGACCACTTGAGACATGATGTTGAGCAGATCATTGATATCTTGCAGTTCTTTTCTTTCCCGCACACGCACTGCAATGCTGCTGGCCAGCAGGGAAAGGAAATTCATATAGATTTCACGGCGCCCAAGCATCTGTTTACGGGCTTCAGGTGAAAAGCAAATCATCTCCATGGCGCCATATGTTGTTATACCGTCAGAGATTGGGGCGCAGACCGAGCAGAGTTCCCGGCAATTAGCTTTGGTCTGACAGCCTTTGCATATGGCATTTTGTCTGGGGTTTTCAATAAAGAGCGGAGTACTTCCTTTCAGTGTCCTTTTTAGAAGGTTTCCCGCGCTCTGGATGCTTTTACCTATGTTTTCGGCATAATCTCCGGTTCCGGCAATACGGATAAGCTCCGTATCCACAACCTCAACTTCAAGTCCGGTAATAGCCGAAATTGTCTCTGCGTAATATTGAATCTGTTCTTGGATTTTAAGCAGCATTGTTTCACCTCATGGGAATTTGGTATTTGAGGGTTCTCATTTTGAGAATTATTATTTTGCTTGATGAAAATTAAAATAACCACCTGTAAAGGGCTTCTAGAAAGTGTCACTTATGAAAACTTAAGTCGTATGGGGAGACCTTCGCAGCGGTATTTATGATGTTTTTGTTTTTGGTTGATAAGTTTATTCAAATTAATGCATATTAAAAAGGTTGACTAGGAAACTAATTTTGTGCACTCTGTAAAAAAAGTTGACTAGGAAACTATATTGAGAGTGTTAGATGTCCAATGCAAATAAGATGGTGAAAGAGTTGCTCCGTTTAGGAACATACTTGCAGCGGGAAGGTGCGCGTGTGACACGTGAATTTGGTCTTACACAGCAACAATTTGTAATACTGGTGGCCATAAAGGAACAGGGGCCGATTTCTCAAAAAGGGATTACTTCTGAGTTGTTGTATGAAAAATCCAGTGTATCAAAATGCGTTACTCGCTTGCTTTCACTCGAGTTGGTGAAAATATCCAGAGACAAAGACGACTCGCGGGTAGCAATATGCCGCATTACTGATAAAGGCCGTGATGTCGTAGAAAAATGCATGAATATTATGAAATCTTGGAATGACGATTGGCTACAGAGTATTCCTGATAGTGAATTACACAATGTGGTGAAAATTTTAGAGGCTATTGGACCAATGAAATAAAGGAGGCAGCTATGAAGTGGAGCGTTTCATTTTTGTTTTTATTGTTTCTAGTAACACCAGCTATTGGAGGGGATATGCAAAAAGGCACAACACATACGTATGCATACTTTTACTCTATGGAAGGGACACCTGAAGGGATAAAGCAGGCGGTTCCCGCTCATGTGGAATATTGGAAGTCTCTGAAGTTAGATGGCTATTATGGCGGGCCATTTGGCGACAATTCCGGTGGAATGGTTGTTTTTAAAGCAGAGTCTGCGGAAAAGGCCAAAAATTATGCTAACGGTGATCCGTTTGTGATTCATAATCTGGTGAAAGATTCCTGGGTGAAGCCGTGGATTATTCACTAGGCAAGCAGCTCGTTTTCGTTGTTTATTACAGCAGTGAGAATAGAATCTTTTGGAATTAATTTTCAAGCCCCGCAATGCTTTAGCATCGCGGGGCTTATGCTTTTTGAAACCCGAGAATAATTTGGAATAACTTTTTGTTTCTACCCGTGAACCTTATTCTTTAACCGATCCAGCCAGCAGTCCGCGGATAAAGTAACGCCCTAAGAAAATATAGATTGCCAGAACAGGTGCTGCCGCCATGATGGACCCTGCCATAGGAAGGTTCCAGCTTACCGCCTGTCCCCCTGCAAGCTGTGAAAGCCCAACTGTGATGGGGTTGTCAGCGTGACGGGTCAAACAGATACCCCACAGGAATTCATTCCATATCTGGGTTACCTGCCAAAGGCTGGTTACCACAAAGCCCGGAATGGAGAGGGGAAAAACTATTTTGGTATAGATTGAGAAAAAACCAGCCCCGTCCAGCCTTGCCGATTCGACTAATGCAGTTGGAATCTGGGAGTAGAAGTTACGGAAAATCAGTGAGGTAATGGGCAATCCGTAGACAACGTGGGCCAGAATAAGGCCGGGCAGCCCCCCGTATAGATTCATGGCTCGAAGAGTCTGAAACAAGGGGATCAGGATTACCTGATATGGAATGAACATTCCGAACAGGAATAGGGTGAAGATCAGTTCACTGCCTTTGAATTTCCATTTGGAAAAGACATAGCCGTTGAGTGACCCGAGAACCGTGGAGAGGATCGTTGCACAGACGGTCAGGATCAGGGAACTGGCGATATTTGACTTGAGCAGTCTAAGAGCCTGCGGGAAACTTTCCCAGTGGAATGTTTCCGGCAGTTCCCACGCAGTAGGCAGGCTGATGTTTGCCGGGTCTTTTAACGATGTAACAATAGCCATATATGCGGGCATGAGAAAGAACAGGGCTAGCAGGACCAGCGTTCCATATAGCAGAATGGAGCCTGCTGTGATGCGTGACTTATAGGTTGTTGTGCTCATTGTGCTTAACCTCTGGTCCTTTGCTTGTACTGGCTGATTACGTAGGGAACGATGAATGTTCCGGCGACTAGGAAAAGTACTATGGCGATGGCTGCCCCGCGTGCAAAATCATTGGCCCGGAAAGTGGTCATGTACATATTTAGAGCGGGGTGTCCGGTCTGGGCGTTGTCCGGTCCGGTCATAGCGAAAATTATGTCGAACATCTTTAGAGAGATGTGCGAGAGAATGATCACCGCGCTGATGGTGATGGGTTTCAGCATAGGGATAGCTACATGGCGGTAGTAGGAAACCGTGTCGGCTCCGTCCAGCATTGCTGCGTCACGCAGATCCTGTGAAATACCGTTGAACCCGGCAAGATAGAGAGCCATGGTGTACCCGGCATACTGCCATACTGTAGCTATGATTATGCCCAGTGTGGCGAGGTTGAACCCGTGGTTTTCCTCCATGAACAGGGCTTCAGGCAGCAGGGAACCGCCCAGCCATGCGAAGGCTCCTATAACCACGCCGGGGCCTAGCCAGCGTTTAACCGCTTTTTGCGGATCGCCTTTAAGCAAAAACAGCCCTGTCATGATCAGGATGAATGCCGCGATGTAAAGCAGTATCTGGAAAAGGTTCTGCCAGTTGAATTCAAGTATGGCTTTGGTGGATGAGGTCCACTGGAAATCAAGGGCATCAAAACCGAAATATGTGGGCAGTACGTTGACTCCGCCCTGCGGGGCTAAAAGCCAGCGCCAGATGGTACCCGATACAATAAAGGACAGGGACATGGGGTAGAGAAATATTGTACGCAGTATGTCCTCGCCTTTAGGTTTCTGGTCGAGCAGAATGGCGATGAACATGCCAAGGCCGATGGCTCCGGCAAGTAGCATAAGCGAATAGTATACTGCATTGACTAGATCCTGTCTGAAACCGCCGGACAGAAATCCAGTGAACAGGTCTACATAGTTGTCCAGTCCTACGAAATTCATTTGCGGGTCGAGAGCTAACGACCCCATGCCGCCCCAGTCGGTCATGGATATCCAGATAGTGTTACCGATGAACCCGTATACGAATATGCCGATCAAAATGATGGAAGGCAGAAGCGTTAAAAATGCTTTCAGTCTGTCCCTTGAAGCTTCCCTCATATCCCGCACCTTACCTTGTTGGGAGCCGCACTGTGGTTGGTGCGGCTCCCTTTTCTTAATCTGGTTGTCTTTAAAAGCTGATTCTCTTTTAAGACAATTTTACGGTTTCTTGTTTACCGTATTTATTCACCGATTTTATTTACCGATCTGGGCTTTATCAGCAAGCTGCTGGCTGGCCATGGCGGTAGCTTTTGCGTTTTTGGTTTTCAGGAACATTTCCATGACCTGTGCGAAGCCGCCCATGAATGTTTCATTAGCTGCTGCGCCGTGGATCAGGGATGCTGCAACGCTGTCTTTAGCAAAGTCCTTGGCTGCAGACTGCAGGTAGGTGTTGTATTTGCTAAGGTCGGTGTCAGTACGGGCAGAGATGGAACCCTTGAGAGGGTTGAAAGTGTCACTGCCTTTCTTTGAACCGAGAAGTTTCAGCCATGCAATGGCGTTATCGCGGTTGGGTGCACCCTTGGGCAGGCCGAAGGAGTCAGCAAGGAAGATGAAAACACCTTTTGTTTGAGGCGAAGCAAGCCAGGCGAAGTCCTTGCCCGGAACCATCTTTTTGGTAGTGGACATGTAACCGGCGGCCCAGTCACCCATGATGTTGAATGCTGCACGACCGTCGATAACCATATCGGTTGCCTGCTGCCAGGAAAGAGAGGCTGCGTCTTTGTTGGTGTAAGGAAGAATCTTGCCGAAAAGTTCCCATGCCTTGATCATTTCAGGGCTGTTGAACTTAATCTTGCCGGCCCAGAGGGCATTCCATTTATCTGCACCGATAGAAGCGATGACAACAGATTCCCAGAGGTGGGTTGCAGTCCAGTTCTGGCCAAGGGCGAGGGGGACTATGCCTTTTTTCTGGAGTTTTGGAGCTATTTTCAGGAAATCATCCCAGGTTTTGGGAGCTTCAACACCCCATTTCTTCAGGTTGGCGGGGATATACCACATGACGTTGGAGCGGTGGATGTTCACAGGAACAGACCAGATACCTTTATCGGTACCGATCAATTTTACCAGCCCTTTGGGGAAAGCATCCATCCAGCCCTGTTCTTTGAAGAGAAAGGTCAGATCTTCCATGCGGTCAGCTTTAACCCACGTGCCGATAAGTTCCTGACCTGCGTGAACCTGAAAGCTGTCCGGGGGTTCGTTGCCGAGCATACGGGTTTTAAGAACCGCTTTAGCGTTAACACCGGAGCCGCCGCTGACGGTGGCATCAATGACTTTAACGTTGGGGTTCTGCTCTTTGTACAACTTGATCAAAGCCTGTAGAGCGGGGCCTTCATCCCCTGCCCACCAGGAAAAGATTTCGAGATCGCCGCTAAGTTCTTTGGCCTGTGAGACCTGTGGAACTGCCAGCAGTACGACCGCGGCAAATACCAAGCACAATTTTGCCAAGGACATTCTCATGATTCCTCCTAAAGTGTTAGAAACAAAAACTTATACTTTCGCCTCGTATAAAGTGTCGATTATTAGAGCGGACTCTAATAAAGCGCCATTTGCGTTTCAGGGTCAAAAAGAACCATGCGGTCGAATTCAAATCCGATAGGCACAGTCTCTCCGGGGTGGGCAACAATGCGTCCTTCCACCTCGGCTATGAGTTCATTTTCACCGTCAATCACGATTTCGAGCAGTGAATGCGCTCCTAAAATTTCTGACACCACCACCTCACCGCTGCACCACCAGTTCTCAGGCAGGCGTTCAATGTGATGGCCCATTTTTATGGAGTCGGGTCTGATACCCGCAAGTAAGGGAGAGTTGTCTACGATGCTTTCGGCCATGCTGTCCTGAATGGGGAAACGTGTGCTGCCTTTTACAAAAAATCTTTGACCATCGATAACTTTGCAAGTCCCTTCAAGAATATTCATTGGCGGGTTGCCGATAAATTTTGCCACGAAAACATTGTTAGGCTTTTCAAAAACATCAATGGGCGTGCCAACCTGTTGAATATATCCGTCTTTCAGAATGACGATACGGTCAGCAAGAGTCATGGCTTCAATCTGGTCATGGGTGACGTAGATGGTAGTCGTTTTGAGTCGCATGTGCATCTTGCGAAGTTCCATGCGCATTTGTGTTCTTAGCTGGGCATCGAGATTTGAGAGGGGCTCGTCAAAAAGGAATACATCCGGGTTACGGACCATGGCCCTTCCCATGGCGACACGCTGGCGCTGCCCGCCGGAAAGTTCAGATGGCTTGCGGTGCAGATAGGGATCAAGTTCTAAAATTTTGGCTGTTTCGCTGACCCGTTTCTCTATTTCCTCTTTGCTCTTTTTTATGCATTTTGAGGGAGAATCCCATATTTTCGGCAACCGTCATATGCGGATAAAGGGCGTAGTTCTGGAAAACCATAGCTACGTTGCGGTCCTTGGGGGAAACATTTGTCACCACCCGGTCGCCGATACTGATGTCGCCGCCGCTGATGTCTTCGAGTCCCGCCACCATGCGCAGCAGAGTAGACTTTCCGCAGCCGGAAGGCCCGACAAGTACGATGAATTCGTTTTCATTTACACTGAGGTCTACCCCGTGGATGACCTCGACTGATCCATACCTTTTGATGACACCTTTAAGTTCTACGTTTGCCATGTTTATCTCGCCTTTATCGGTTTCAGTTTCGCGTTTAATATTCGCGGAACCTGTACTCGGTTGACTGCTCGTAAATATCTCCGGGACTTAAAATCACAGAGGGGAATTCCGGCCTGTTGGGTGCATCGGGATAGGCCATGGGTTCAAGGCAGAAGCCTGAACGCGGCCCGTAAATACAGCCATCTTTTCCGACAGTTCCTTTAGAGATGTAGTCGCCGGAATAAAACTGTATTCCGGGTTGTGTGCTTAAAATTTCCATTTCCATACCTGAAGTTTTACTTCTGGTTATTGCCGCTACTTTAAACTTATTTTGGCTTGAATTTAAAGGGTAAAAACGATCATGTCCGACAGAGGCTGAAAGTTCCGTCGTCTTTAACCCGTCAAGCTGTACAAACTTTGTAAAATCAGCTTCTGTTCCAGTAACGTCGATTAATTCACCGTTTGGAATAAAACTTTCGTTTGAAATGAGCGATTGTTCAGAGTTAATCTTGAGCTCGTGATTTCCAGAGTTTCTGCCATCTCCATTCAGATTGAAATAGGGATGGGCGGTTATATTTACCGGAGTCGGCTGGTCGGTCTCAGCGCGATAGAGTATGCGCAATCCATTTTTAACCAATGAATATATAACGGTTACTTCAAGGTTTCCCGGATATCCACCCTCACCGTCAGGGCTGAAATAATAAAGACTTAAGGCAGAAGAGTCGTTATCTGCATCGGGACATTTTTCCCATACCCGGCTGTTGAAGCCGTATTTTCCTCCGTGCAGATGATTCTCGCCTTCATTTTTATCCAATAGATATGTTTTGCCACTCAGTTTAAATGTTGCCTGAGAAATTCGGTTTGCAACTCTCCCCACAGTTGAACCCATGTAGTTCTTATCTTGCAAGTAGCCGCTCAGCTGATCAAATCCCAAAACAACATCGATGATCTGCCCGTCTGAGGCAGGCACTTTCAATCCTGTAAGTGTAGCTCCATATGTCGTAATACTGGCTTCATATCCGGTTTCATTGGTGATGGTGTGAAGATCGACTTTGACTCCATCCGGAGTCTTGCCCCACGTTCTTTGTCTCTGGCTCATTTTACGTCCTCAGGTCTGCTTGAACCTCTTATGATAAGTTCAGTCTCCAGAGTTACGGTTTTATGAGTGAAGTCTTTTCCATCACTTTCAAGCTCTTTTAAAAGAAGGGCCGCAGCCGTACGGCCCATTTCTATGGCTGGCTGAGATATTGTTGTCAGGGCAGGGTCAATGAGTGCTGCTTCCGGTGAACCGGAAAATCCTGCAAGAGCAATGTCCTGCGGCACACGGATTCCTTCTTCCCTGAAGCGGGTAAAAGCTCCGACTGCAACGGGATCGTTAATAGCAAGTATGGCATCAGGTGAATTATCCATTGCCAGATATGTATCGGCCCCTATGCGTCCGTCTTCCTCGCGGCAGCCGTATATATTTACGTGCAGCTCGGGATAAAAGGGCAGGCCATGATTTTTCAGTGCCTGCAAATATCCGTTGAAACGCAGGCGGTTTAAGGCAATGCCCTCACGACCGGCAAGAAATCCGATCCGTTTGTATCCACTATCTATCAGATGAGTCACGGCCCGGTATGCTGAGCGAAAATCATCAATAACAACTTTGCTGGTATCAAGTTCGTCGACAACCCGGTCAAACTGAACAACAGGAATGTTCTGTTTTATAACATTTTTCAGATGATCATAACTCAAGGTCTCAAGAGATATGGCAATAAGCAGTCCGGCTACCCGGTTGGCGGCAAGCGCTTTTGCATTGACAACCTCGCGGCTGAGTGTCTCGTTGGATTGGCAAACCATGATGATGTAGCCAGCATCATATGCAACTTCCTCGATACCGCTGATTACCGTAGCAAAAAAATTGTGCCTAATTTCCGGAACGATAACCCCGATAGTGTTGCTGCGTTTTTTCTTTAAACTCTGGGCAATAGGGTTGGGTTGGTATCCGTATTCTTCTGCTGCTTTGATTACTGATTCTTTGGTTTTTTTGCTGATGTCA
>JMSU01000354.1_pt1 | contig 11646 bp, 9 predicted proteins | sample 179011 | NCBI WGS metagenome assembly JMSU01 (sample SAMN02769580, study PRJNA246767) | bioreactor metagenome | isolation source: Culture-1 Bioreactor ArsB derived from microbial biomass from the upper 2 cm... | place: Germany: Bremen | collected day 87 after inoculation
ATGAGTCCGGTCTTAAAGCGGATGATCTGCTTCCCGGAACTGATGAAAAAATCGGTGAAGCATTGCTGACCCCCACTAGAATTTATGTTGACGCAGTACATAATCTTTCCCGCGATATTGAAATTAAGGGAATGGTTCATGTTACCGGTGGCGGTTTTTATGACAACCTGCCCCGCATCCTGCCCAAGCAGGTTACTGCGGAAATTAATTTCGGTTCATGGGAAGTTCTGCCGGTTTTTAACTGGCTTAAAGAGCAGGGCAACCTGAGCTGGCCTGAAATGCTGCAAATCTTCAATACCGGTATCGGCTACATTATGGTAGTTGCCAAAGACCGCGAAGAAGATGTGCTTAACAGGCTTACTGGCATGAAGATTAATTCATGGAAGATTGGTGAAATTACCGCTCGCGATGGTGATGCTGAGCAGGTTAACGTTAATTTTTAGCTCTCAAAGTTTACTGTTCAATAAAAGATATCATCTAAAAAACCTGCATGTATTAAACGTGCAGGTTTTTTTTGAACTGATTCATAAATGTCGACATTTTGCAGTTCGTATTAATAAATGGGCAGATGGCTGACGTTGTGTGTGCAGCCGTCAATGAATCATTATTGTTATTAAGTTGATCTATCAGGTTGAGTCTCATTTTCAGATCAGCTTACTTTATTGATTACAGTTTTTAAACATTTGTATCTATCCTTATATAAGGAGATATGTTGTGACTTTACGAGCCAGAATGATCGTAGCGTTTGGTGTAATCTCTTTGATAATTGCAGCTCTCGGATTGTTTGCAGTGAATAAGCTGGAAACAATCGGCGGGCTGACCTCTGATCTGTATAAACATCCCTATGCAGTCAGTACCGCAATGCTGCGGGTTAATGTAAATCTTATGAATGTTCAAAATGAGATGAGTCAGGTTGTTAACTCATATGACAAGCATAAGATTTCCAAGCATAGAGCAAATATTGCTAAATTTAATGAAGAAATTCTTAAAGATTTTGATTTGGCGGAGGAGCGGTTTCTTGGCTAACCCCGGCAAAGTAACGAAGCTCGTTAAGATTTTTCAGGAAATGAGTTCATTACAGCAGGATTTGATAACAACCCATGAAGGCGGGGCTCTGCGAAGCTTAATTCAGGAAGGACGTGCTAAAGAAGGCAGGTTCCATGCAGAGCTGGTTAAAGGTGTTAATGAGTTTACCACATTCTCAGAAGAAGAAGCTGATTCATTTAACAAGAATGCTGCAAAAAGCGTAACGGAAACAAGCAACGTTTTATTGGTAATAGTCGGCCTTGCTTTTGCTTTTTCCGTTTGTATTGCAATCTGGATTTTGCGTTCGGTCCATAAGGCCCTAGGTAAAGATCCTGCCGAACTTGAGTCTTTTGTCTCAGAGGTGGCCAAGGGTAATTTTGAGATTGAGCACGATGCTAATGCGCAAGGTGTTTATTGGCAGATTATTAAGCTTGTTGAGTCCCTGAAGAGCTTTCAGGCTGACACCGGCCGGATTATTTCTGCCATTGAAAAGGGTGAGCTTGATAAGAAAGGTGATGCAACAAGTTATACTGGGGATTTTGCAGAGATGATTGAGGGAGTGAATACCCTTGTCACTCTTTATTGCGGTCTGCTTAATTCACTTCCTGTCGGGGTTCTTACAAGAGGCGCCAGTCGGGATATTCTTTTCCTCAATAAAACCGGGATGGATATTGCCGGAATCAGCTCTTTCAAAGGAAAGCAGTGTGACAAGGTGTTAAACACTGAATCGTGCAGAGAAGGCAGATGTATTCCCGAGAAATGTATTGATAACGGGCAGGCTCAGAATTTTGAAACAACTTCACAGACCAGTGCCGGTACGTATGAAATTAAGAGTGCCACTTCTCCTCTGGTAGATAGATCCGGTAAAGCTGTCGGGGCAATCGAGATAATGATTGATCAGACAGAAATTAAAGCGGTTCAGAATCAGATTGTTGAGGTGGCAAATGCCGCAGATCAAATCTCCAACCGTCTTGCCACTTCATCCGAAGAGCTCTCTGCTCAGATTGAGCAGGTAAGCAAAGGGGCGGATATTCAGCAACAGCGTGTCGGAGAGACTGCTACTGCCATTGATGAAATGAATGCTACCGTTCTTGAGGTTGCCCGAAACGCAGCCGATGCGACTACCCAGTCTGCAAATGCGGCAGAAAAAGCTCAGGAAGGAGCTGGTCTCGTCGGAGAGGTTGTGGAGTCTATCAATCAGGTTAACATCATAGCCAATGAGCTCCAGGGTAATATGCTTGATCTTGGAAAGCAGGCTGATGCGATTGGTGGTATTATGACAGTGATTCTTGATATTGCCGATCAGACTAACCTTTTGGCTCTTAATGCAGCAATTGAAGCGGCCCGTGCGGGTGAAGCCGGACGTGGGTTTGCCGTAGTTGCCGATGAAGTCCGTAAGCTGGCAGAAAAGACTATGACAGCTACAAACGAGGTTGGTGACAGCATTAAAGCTATCCAGAAATCCTCTGAAGTCAATATCACTCAGGTTGAGTCGGCAGTAAATCGGGTAGCTGAAGCAACTGCGCAGGCTAATGATTCCGGAGCTGCTCTTGCTGATATTGTGACCATGTCTGATGAAAGTTCTTCTTTGATAAGCAGCATTGCTACCGCAGCAGAAGAGCAGTCAGCCACATCGGAGCAGATTCATTCTGCTGTGGAAGAGGTGAATAGAATTGTCACCGAAACTTCAGCCGGAATGTCAGAGTCATCTATAGCCGTGCAGGAACTGAATTCTCTTGCACAGGATCTTCGAGTGATGCTTGAAAAGTTGAATGCCGGTTAAATCTGTTTGAACTGATTTATTTGGAACGAATTAAAAGCCCTCAAGACATTTGTCTAGAGGGCTTTTGTTTTATCAGGTTCCGCAAAATGTTTGATACACCAGCTCAGAAGATTCAGGAGGTTCGGTGTATTCGGACAGTGCAGGTTGTGGCTTGTAAGGCTCGGCAAGGATTTTAATCAAGCGGTCTGTATATGAGAAGTCATTCTTTTCTACACCCTGTCTGATGGCTTCTTCAACACGATGATTGCGGGGAATAAAAACAGGGTTGGCGGTGTTCATGATTTCAAATGTACTGGAGTTTGGAATTTGAAGCTCTTTAAGCAATTCCTTCCAATCAGCCAGCCAGTTCTCCGCTGAATCCGTTGCTGTAAAATGATTTGTGAATTGTACTATATTACCTTCGATTGCATTACACAGGCTTCTGAAAGTATTTGTGAAGTCAGATTTTTCATTGTGCATCATTTCCAGAATACGGCTGAGCATCTCAATGCTTTTTGCCGTCGGTTCAGCTATCCCTATTTTTTTGCACATTTCAGAATAGTAAAATTCTTTAAAATTCTTCTGGAATTCCTGAATGATATTTTCGGCGGTGATTTTGGCCTGTTCTTGATCATCGTGTATCAGCGGGAGCAAGCAGCCAGCAAAGCCTGACATATTCCACTGAGATATTTTGGGCTGACTGCCGTAGGCATAGCGTCCATAATGATCAATTGAACTGAATACTGTGGCCGGATCGTAATTGTCCATGAAAGCGCAGGGACCGTAATCAATTGTTTCACCGCTTATGGTGGTGTTATCGGTGTTCATTACTCCGTGGATAAAACCTACTCTCATCCATCGGGCTACAAGCATGGCCTGCGCTTCGCAAACCTTTTCAAGCAAAGCTGAGTACGGATTCGGGGCTTCTTTAGCCTGAGGGTAGTGACGATCAATAACGTAATCGGCTAGAATCTTTACCGCATCATTGTCATTACGGGCAGCAAAAAATTCAAAAGTCCCTACTCTGATATGACTTGAGGCAATACGGGTAAAAATCGCTCCCGGAAGCTCTCCTTCCCGGAAAACTTTTTCTCCGCTGCTGACCATGGCAAGCGCACGGGTGGTTGGAATACCAAGCCCGTGCATTGCTTCACTGACAATATATTCACGGATTACGGGACCTAGGGGAGAACGCCCGTCTCCGCCACGTGAAAACCGTGTTTTACCGGAACCTTTGAGTTGAACGTCGTACCTTTTATTGTTTTGCGATTACAACTTCACCAAGCAGTATTGCTCTTCCGTCTCCCAGCTGAGGAACGAAATGGCCGAATTGATGCCCGGCATAGGCTTGCGCAATAGGTTCACATCCATCTAGCAAACTATTCCCTGAAAATATTTCTGCAAGTTTATCCTCATTTTCAGGAAGTTCTAAGCCGAGCTTTTGAGCCAGCTCAACATTGATGCGGATCAGCTTTGGATTTTTGACTTTAATCGGATTTATTCTTTGGAAGAATTTCTCCGGCAGCCGTGCGTAACTGTTATCAAATTTCATGTATTACTTTTTCTTCCAGTTTCCAGAGGCATCCTGAATGAACCAGCCCGCAGGGGCGCGTTTCTGCCAGACATCAGCAAAAATATTTTTGATTTTAATAATTTCACTTCCCGGAATATTCATTGAAGCCGCTACTTCTGTGTAGAGTTTTTCACGTGTCTCGTTGTCCTGTGAAATTATGCGACGTAGTTTGGCTGTGTCTTTAATATTAAGACCTGTTTTATTAATTATTTCAAGATAACCCTGGTTGTTGATTCCGATGTTTCCAGAGTTGTAGTAGGGCAGAAGTTGCTGATGGTTTTGAGCAATACTATTTTTTAAACCACGAATAGCAGAATTGGATTTATTCAGGCTTTCGATGTCTGACTTGGTGACGGATTTCGCATGAGCCTGCGTCGGAGTAATCAAGGCAAGGAATGATTGCAGTGACGACTGGTCATCTTTCTGGTCATTTTTTGAATCAGTCCCATAAACATCTTCAACAATGTCTTCTGCGGCCTTTTCAACTTGAGCAGCAGGGAAGTAGATATTTACTGTTACACAGGCAAAAATAGATAATAAGCTTAGAATTGATAAAATTTTAGTGATCTTTTTGAGCATGGTGAACTCCGCGTTTAGGATTGATTTAGTTTTTTATTACCCTTTTCAGCCTTTTAAGCATGTCGGAAAAGCTGATCAGGTTATTGGGGTTGCTGTTTACTACGTTTATACCGAATAGCGGCGGCCTTTTTATAATATACTCGATTCCATCCTCTCTGATCAAGCCTCTAATCTTAAAGAGATCGTCATTAAGCGTACACTCAAGTCCTAACCCAGCATATCCGAATTCTTTGAAGAACTGTGAGAACATACCTACACCAGCCCCCGTCGAGACCTGAACCTGTACCAATAACAGACAAAGTATTAACGGCTTTAAGACTGATATCCCTGTTTGTTTCTGAGCCCGGGGTTGTTATCGCATGTAGTTTAAAAGTCGCAGGTTGATCATAAGCGACTACCAGATCTGTCAGGTCGAGGTCCATCCTTCCTGTAATTTTTCCTATATCAAGGGCTTTGCTAAGGGGTTCTAGGCTGAGATTTTTTACATGAAAATCAGCGCCATATTGACGTGAAGCTTCAAATAAATTTTCAGCAAATATTTCAGATATAGTCATTTCTCCATTGTATACTCTGCCGAAGAGCTGTCCTTTTGTGGACAGATGATCTTTCAGGAGCCAGAATTCGAGATCACCGCTCATTTCTCCATTTACCGGTAAAGATTTAGGGGAGAAGGGAAGTAGGTTGATATGGTCTGCATCAATAATTCCATGAAAAATAAAATTGGGCGAAAGGGGATTTTTAATGTTTAGCTCTGACAATTTTATTGTCCCACCCTTAATATTGATTATGGGTATTTCGCCGAGTTCAACATCGTTTGAAGAAAAAGATAAAGGAAATTTTAAATTACTAATGCTGATTGGTTCTGCATTAATTTTTCCCAGTTCAATAAAACCCTGTTTCGGTTTTGCGAGATTTTTATCTCTTACAGGTTGATAATCAGCTCCAAGCATAAGGGAGAATGGAAGTTTTGAATTGATCTCTGACATTGTCACTGCTTCAGAGTTAAATGAGCCATTTTTAAGCTCCGCTACTCCTGAAATGGCAGTCTTTTCTGGATTTCCGTCTATGCTGGTTTTAAATTTAAGCTGTCCTGAAGAAGATATTGCCCCTAGTGATAACGGTTCAACAGCCAGAATATTAAATGCTTCTTTAACGTATGGAATTTCAATGTCGGCAGTGCCGGAATATGAGGTGTTCTTGTATAGTCCTTTAATTTTGCCACTGGCATATAAATTACAAATTTTCCCCCAATTCAACTCAACGTTGCCTGCAATAAGATCATCTTTGTCCGGTAGGGTTGAGTCTATGGAAATATTGAAAGGATGTTCGTTTAAATTAACGTAGAATGTGTCAAGAAGTGCCTCTCCTGAATTGCAAGTAGCATGTAGTTTTAATTCAGTGCCATCTGACGGTAGTTCCATTTTGATGGAACCTAAAATTCCGTCAACAAGGAAAGAGCCGTCTGGAGATGCCGCAGATAGATTTTTGAAGTTAAGCAGTACTTCCGTTTTTGGGCTTCTGCTGATGTTTTTGATGTTGAGTGCAAGCTTCAGGTCAGCATTTTTGTCCCACTCAGCAAATTCTTCAATAATATTTTCAGCCATTCTTTCTATAACTGGCAGAAAGCTGTCTGTTTCAATTGCCAAAGAGCCTTTTTCTTGAGGGGAATATTTCAGGTTAATTTTGAAAGGGGGGAGATTACCGGCTGTTACGGTCAGATCTTGAAAAATTGCTGTCTCAGCGTTTGTAAAAATTATTCCTTTCCCTGAAATCTGTATGTCGGGGTTGATCAGGCCCAGTTCTGGGAGGTCCAGTCTTAGTTTGCGGATTTTAACGGCTAGATTCTTTAGACTTATCCTTTTATCCCCTAGCTTAAGATTGCTGGAAATAGTTATCAGGCCGGAATTGATGGGGCTTTTTATGCTTGAATAGTTACCCTGAAATTTGAACTCAGTGTTCTGGACATGTTCTATATTACCTTGCAAAATTCCTTCTACATTGGCTTCAGGAAGTTTTATATCCAACTTCCAGCCAATTCCGAAATGATCTTGCCCAGCCGCAGCAAAGTTAAGAAGCTGCATAAAGAATAAGCCGATTAGGCAAAATATTATAAAAGGGCGCGTCCGCATAAGCTATCTATACACCTGAGTTTGTCTGCTGAAAAGCATGAGAGTTCTTTTATTTTAAGTAGCTTTTTGAAGATGAGCACCTTTTTCTTAAAAAAATGAGCAGTTATATGTCCTTAGAAAGAAAAAGGGTAGACACTGAAATTTTATCAGCGTCTACCCATGTTTATTATTGGATGGTAACTATGTAGTCTGAATCCTTTTTATACCGAGTAAAGTTTTTTAGGTTAAGCCTTTTTACTCTTAAAAGTCCCAGCGTAGTAAATGTAAATCAATTAAAGGATTACTTGTCACCCAGATAGGGGTTAAAATATCCAAAACCGATCCATGGGCATTCTGTTTTGATGCGTTTGCGGAAGTTTATGAAGCCCATGCCCGGACCGAATTCGTAGGGCTCCATGAGTTCCATGTAGAGATCCGGATCAATGTTCAGATTTCGTAACTGGATAAAATCGAGCTTTGATTTTTTAGCAACTTCTATAAGAGCTGCTATTTCAAATTCAGTGTCACTGATACCCGGGAAATATAGATAGTTAAGAGAAACGTGCAGCCCGAGCTCCTTCGCTTTGTATATTGTTGTGACCACATCATCGAATTTGTATCCTTTGGGGCGGTAATATGCGTTATATACAGGTTCACGCAAACTGTTCAGGCTGACTCTGATGGAGCTTAGCCCTGCTGCAGCTAGAGGTCCCATCGATTCTGTAATGGAACCGTTGGTGTTAATGTTTACTGTCCCTTTACCGCCCGCATCGCGATATTTCTGGATGGATTCAGTGAGCAGTACGTGCTCAGTGAGCGGTTCTCCTTCGCAGCCTTGGCCGAATGAGAATATGGGTCTGCGTTCACGCTTGGCGTGGTAGTGCATAATCTGAGTTATTTCTTCTGCTGTAGGAGTAAATTTTATGCGTTCCTGTGTGGAAGGAAAACCGGAGTCTTCAGGTTGTTCAGAAATACAGCCGATGCAGCGGGCATTGCAGGTGCGTGATGTGGGGAGCGGTGCTTCAAAGCGCCCGATGGCAAAGTTCATTGCGGCTGGACAGCCGTATGTAAGAGCACAACCTGATAAGTGGCGGACAAGGCGGTTTTCAGGCATATCCTTCATGGCTTTCTGTGCACCAGCATCAATTTTAGGGCGCGGAATTTTGGTGAAAACCTGTCGTTTATCTTCATCGACAACTTTTGCAGTTATCCAGAATCTACCATTGGCGTAACCTACTGCTCCGTATGCAAACATAGGAAGTACTGGAGCATCTTCGGCGTTTGAATAGGCTGCAAGTCCGGTGAGGGTGTGACCGGGACAGGCAAAGGCTGCAACCGCAGTGCCTTCAACTTCTTCCACCTCACCTGTTTCCGGGTTGAGTCCGATAGGATATCTGCCCGGAAGCAGAAAAAATTCACTGTCAGGGGGAAGCGGGATATATTCTTCAGGCTTAGGCTGAGCCAGTTCGTCGCCTCGGCGACACATCATCTGAAGTTCAGGGTGGTCGTATAATTGACCATCTTTATCGGCAAAAACGAGTAATGGACGGGGTTTTTTTTGGAAGCCATTAGTGAATCCTGTTTGATTATTTTATCTGGTCATAGTCTTTAAAAAAGCAATTATCAGTCAGGGAGTGCGGAGGGACTTAGTCCTTCTCAGCACGTTGGTGAAATCACCTGTAAAAATGCGATAGCGCATAAAATTTATTGCGGCTTTGGAATTGTCGTAATCAGGGTCGTGCCTTTTTCTGACGAAGTTGTAAAGGTAATATCTCCGCCGGAAGCTCTAGCGATAAGCCTTGCGCTATACGTTCCTAATCCTGTTCCATTCTTTTTGCCGTAAGTTGCGTAGCGGTCAAAAAAGTTACTGCGGATACTGGAAGGAATTTCACCGAGGTTATGGATCTCAGTGGTAATTGATTTACTGTCTTCCTTGATGCTTATGCTTATCGTTGAATTTTCGGGTGCTGCTTCCGCTGCGTTTTTAAGCAGATTTGAGAACATGGTGATGATGAGTGGTGCTTCGCCGTAACAGACAATTGAGCACTCGTCTTGAATCGGCTCGTCTTCAAGCTCACTTGTTATTTCAATGTTCTTTTCTTCAACTAATTGGCTCAAATCACCGATACCGGCACTGATGGCACTGTATAGATTAAACGGATGGGCATCGGCTTTTAGAGAGCCTGTTTCGAGCCTGATAAGAGTCAGGGATGTATCGATTTGACGGATCATGCGCTCGCTGGTCTTGCGCAAAATTTCGGCCAGAGGTTGAAATTCATCGTTAAGGTTTGCTTCAGTTTCAAGAATGCGTGACATGCCTACAATCGTAGCGGTGGGGGAGCGTAAATCGTGCCTTGTAATACGTTCCATTTCTTCACGAAACTGCAGTTGCTGGCGTTGCTCAGTCTCATCAATGGCTAGCAGCATAAAAACAGATGGGGCGACCTGTTCAATGGTTAGATCCCAGTAACGTTCATAGGCATAGACTGATTTAAGTGAATGTATTCGGTATGATTCAACATCGGAAAAAAGATTATTGCGTGCCTCTTTTGAAAGTGCTGATAGAAAGGGAGTTTCCTGCTCAAAATCAAGGACAGGAAGTTTTTCCAGAGCGGCTTTGTTGGCGAGGATAGGCGTGTTGTTTTTGTCGCTAAGCAGCAACGCCGGAAATGGAAGGCTTTGAAGAATAAGCTCGTAGAGTTTCGAATCGTCTTCGTTCTTTTTTTTCAGAGCTATTTGTTTTTGAAATTCTCTTATGATTTCCAGAATTTTTTCTTTAGATGCTGAGGCGGGAACAAAAGCTACATTCGGAAAAGAAAAAAGATTTTCAAAAGTTTCCGGTTTTGTTGTGTCGATTATGAAAATAGCTTCAGCACTGGGATTAACTTCTCTAATCCCTTTGAAAGTTGAATGGATATCTTCCTGTTCTGCAAAAATAATTAAGTCAGGATGCTGGCTTGCATACGTGAAAAGAGTCTCTTTAGGCGCGCGTGTAATGGAAACTGAATATCCCTGATTATGAAGTTCAGGCAGGATTGAATTAATTACTGGATTTTTGCCTGTTATTAGGATGTTCATTATTAAATTCTCTTCATAACAGCAGCCCGGTCTAATTTTTCCGAGGATGCCGGTTTAAATTTCGGGTGTTCAGGACCCGTGCGTTATATGTCTACAGTTTTGTCTAGTAAAAAAAGATACTGAAAGGCTTAAGAGACTCCTGGAATCTGGAAGAAACTGTTGGCCCAGCGGGTTGCTTCATAATAGCTTTTTGAAACCAAAACTGTATCAAGGTCAAGCTCAGTTATTACGAATTCCAGATTATCCCAGTCCCCTGCTTCAAAAAAGGAAATTAGCTCTAAATATCTGTTGTAGATATTATCTTCTCCGCAAAGGGCGGCACTGATATCATCATCCAGAGGTAGAAATTTTGTGAGCGTGTGCATAGGCATATCAAACATCGCTCCAAGCAGTGAAAAGAGCCCCAGCAGAAACATTGAATCGGGCTGTAGTCCGCTCTTCGACTCAGTCGCAATCAGTTGTAAAAATTTTGCACGTTGAGTGGCCAGTTGCGGAAGTTCAAGACTTTTCTCTTTGGGGGTCAAATCAGTCAACAGAATTACGCGCAACCAGTTTTTCAGCATTTTCCATCCAGCAAGAACAATTGCCTGCTTAATGGAATTAATTTTCTGTGGAAAACCGAAGGTGGGAGAGTTCAACAGGGTGAGCAGTCTATAGCTGATAGAGACATCATTCTGCAGGGCAGCTGCCAAAGCGTCAAAATCAGGTGTGGGTGATTCAATGAGTTTGAGAAGTTTTAGTTTGACTGTTTCGCCAGAACGGAGCTTTCTACCTTTAATATTTTCAGGACGTTTGAAATAAAAACCCTGAAAGAAGTTGAACCCAAGTTCTTGAGCCATGTTGAATTGACTCATGTTTTCAACTCGTTTGGCTATAAGCTTGGTCTTACTTTCTTTGCATAGTTCACATATCCTGCGCAATTTTTCTTCATCAGCTGAAAGAATATCAACTATGATTGCATCTGCATAAGCAATGAGGAATTGTCCCTGTGGCCTGCCTTCAAAGTCGTCAATTGCGATATCATAACCGTCTTTAGACAGCTCTTTGAGGGCATTGATGAAATTTGGTGTCGGCGGAGTTGTTTCTGGTATCTGGACGACAGTCTTTCCTGCGGGGAGAGAGTAGGGGATTTTGTCCATAATTGATTTATGGGAAAAATTGACAACCAGCTTGACGTTGTCAGGAAGGTTCTCTCCCGGTGCAGCACAAAGATCAGCGGCAACGTTCAGTGTTGCTTTATATCCGTCAGAAATGACAGCGCTGGTCGCATCACTGCTATTACGAAATAGCAGCTCGTAACCCCATAGAGACTGATCGGTCATTAGGATCGGCTGTCTTGCAAAGAAAAATTTGTCGTATAAAGGGTCTTTTTTATGAGCCATTTTCTATCATCTTCTACTGTTATTGTGCTTAATCTATTGTAAGGAATTATATTTTTTTCGTAGGAATAGCCAGCTTGTTTTTTATGCTATTCATGCAGTTTTTTAGCTTGATGCAACTGCTTTTCAATAGATGTTTTG
>JMSU01000355.1_pt1 | contig 11624 bp, 15 predicted proteins | sample 179011 | NCBI WGS metagenome assembly JMSU01 (sample SAMN02769580, study PRJNA246767) | bioreactor metagenome | isolation source: Culture-1 Bioreactor ArsB derived from microbial biomass from the upper 2 cm... | place: Germany: Bremen | collected day 87 after inoculation
ACCCTCAGGAAACATGACCCTCAGGAAACTCCTCAGGAAACTCAGGAAACTCTTGGAGCTTATTTTTGCTTTTTTGGCTATTATGTTTAGGAGGATTGTTTATGAATAAGTTTGAGCGAAGCTTTCAAAAATGTTTAAACATAACATTTGGAGTAGAAGCAGATAGCATACTAATGGAAATGGATAAGATTGAACAGGATATTGTTAAGGATATTGAGAAAGCAAAAAGGTCTAAGAATCCTCTGGATGCTCGAATGACGTTTGCAGGAAGGTTCTTGTGCCTGATAAAAGTGTTACAAAGCAAAGGGTATGATTATGACTTTATCGAAAGGTTGTGTTTGCAGATTACCCATAGTTATGTAACACCAAAAAACAAGCTTGGATTCATGATAAAAAAAGTTCCGGTACATCTTATGAGATTAAAAATAATCGGTCCGATCCTACGTGTTATGAGTCGACAGGTAAGTCAATTGGGGTATGATGGTGGCTTTAGAGCAGCAGTTATAACAAATAGAAAGGAAACCTATGGTTTGGGATATGGCATTGATATTCAAGAATGTGGTATATGCAAACTGTTCTACAAGCATAATGCTGGTGAGTTTGTTTCTATTTTATGTAGCGTTGATAGACTAACATCCACTTTTGCAGGATTGGAGCTAATAAGAAAAGGGACAATAGCGGAAGGTAGTGATCATTGTGATTTTAGGTTTCGACGTATAAAATTATGAAAGCCTGATCCTTTTGGGTTCTACCGCTATTTGAAGAGATGGGGTATTGTTATAATTACAATTATCATAAACAAAAAGCTTAAAATAGGAAGTGGTGAAGAGAGAAAATACCATGTACTATAGATTCCAGTAGTAATAGTGATTAGCAGAAAGAATTTAGCAACCCTTTTGTACATATGTTCACTCCTTTTTTATTTATGTTAAATTATAACATACCAATAGACTATTTTTTACATACATTCAATCAGGTATATAAGTAATATAAGTATTTCATGTATTTATAAAATTATAAAAGCCTGACCCTCTCAGGGCTTGCTCTCAGGGCTTGCTAATATGATAACTAAGCAGCAGATTTTAGGAAAATCATAAACAGTAACCGAAGTATAGTTGAGGAGAGTATTAATATTATTATTGCTTTTACAATAGAAAAGTTGCCTCTAAATACCTTATTAAAATATGGAGATATCCTTAATAGAGCAGGAAGGACAAAATAAAAATAATCTATTAATATTATGGGACCCAATAGAATTAAAAATAGAATTTTGAAAATAAAGCACTCATCACTCAAACTTTTCATCTCCTTAAGTAATTAAAATGTAAGATGATTATAACATTATGAAATAAATTGGTAAATAAATCCAGACACATATGCGATAAATTGAGGGTTAGCGTAATTCCTTAGGTATAAGAAGTAAATAGAAATAAGGAAACATCAGTACTTCCGATTTAAAGTCTATAAAAGTATCACTTAAATATCTAAACCATATAAAGATAGGGAAGGGGACAATAAAAATTATAGATATGGTTTGTTCATATTTACGAACTGTTTTAAAGCGTTTTATTAGTTTTGCTTTGAATTTAAAAGTCTTTTTAAGTAGAAATAAGGTTAAAACAGGACCAAACGTAACAAATAAATATAAAGTATTACTCACAAGAAAAACATCCATTCCAAACGATTGATAAATAATGTCATTATATAAAATAGTAGAGTAAGATGTCTACACAAAATTATGGGTTAACGAGAAAAGCACTGAGGAGATACTCAGCACCTATGAAGTAAATTCTCCTATTAAGATTAAAAGACCTACAACAGTAGCGATTACACTGATAATTAAATAAAAAATTGTTGTAGCTTTGTCGCCAATTATTTTTCTTAAAAACTTTGCTTTTCTGTGTTCCCAAAAGAAGTTTGGTTTTTTTAGTGTACAGGTAAAGGTAAAAATACTCACTAAAATTAAGATTGCTGAAGGCATCATTATTAACTAAGCTCCTTTCAATTAGGATAAATACAAAAAAAGTATACCAAATGAGTATTGAATACGCAAGAATTATTCTAGATGGAGTAAGTACAGCGCTAAATTTGCAATTACTCACGTACTTGATTCTTACTATCATATACCAGAAAGGCCAGATCTTGCATTTACATTTTGCTGGCAAGCGATTAATAATTCATATAACGAACTATTACTAAAACAACATGATAAGAAAAGATTACAAGATACTACAGGTTTAAATTTATTAATTAACGAAAAATGGAGAACCGCTTTCGAGTAAGAGAGGTTCTTTTTAGTTCGACAAAACTAGTCAAAGGAGTTTTACAAAATTTGCATAAATAATAAATTTGTGGATGAATTTAATAGAGTTAATAACATAAAGCATTTTTTATATGTCGTAGATACTTGTTATGTCTATAATTAGAAGTAGTAAGTGTTTAAGGTTTTGTATGTAAAAATTTTGATAATCCTATGGTGGAGTCAACATATTCTAGTATTATAAATAAAAAGTTTGCAGGGAGTGATTTATAATTTTTAAAAATAGATTTCTAGAAAAAGCAGTATTTATTTTTATTTGGATTATTCAGTTATTTATTTATATTGTGAGTTTTTATGCATTTACATCAACAATAAAAATTTTTCCGTGGTATGAGCCATTAACAATGGGAGCCTTTTTTGTTCTCCTATATTTAGTGCCTATCCAAATTATTACATTGTTTTTAGGAGGTTTTATCGAAAAGCTTAACAAGCTTATACCTTTCATTAATTTAGGAATAATTATATCAATTTTAATTATTCCTACAATAAATGAAAATCTTTTTTACAAATTAGCTGCACCGTATACTGTTTTAGAATCATTATTCATAGTGCTATGGGTATATATGCCAATCAAATGGCTACGAAATAAAATTAATTATATAAAATGATTACTTAATAAATGAGCATATAAAAAATTATGGGCCAGTTCATACTATTCACAAAATAATGTCTATAATGGGTAGTTGTATATAGGTAGTTGGTAGTTAATGTTAGGTAAAATTTATTTAAATTTAGGATATGGTGTGGTGAACCGTACCACAAATAACTGCGGTTTTGGTGAGGTAAGTGTAGGTTGTTTTACTTTAACTCTCCAATTTTAGTTACAGTTAAATAGAGTTTGGCTTTGCATAGATTAAACAATTAATATGATAAGCAGTAGGGATAGAGGAAGAAGAGCATAAATGACAATAGGTGGAATTGAAAACATCGTGATTGGAATATTGGCAGATGAAAAGGCTTATAATGTGCCAAGTATATGTGAAAAGTATAATTTAGCTCATGGTACTGAAGGTGAAGCCATGAATAGTAAACGGACGTATATAGGTAAAAGGCTGAAAGGAAAGTCAAATTTATTCATATTAGATATGGCAGGAAGAGTGGCTAGAGATTATAACTCTAAGGAGTTAAGAAGAGCAATTGCATTATATAACGACATGCAAAAATACCAAATCAACGGAAATATAAGAAGAGCATTACTTGACGAGGTATTTAGTCTTGGTGAAGAAATAGAAGGCGAACTTGATATTATCCCATTTCTCAATAGGATTTGGGATTTGAAAAATATCCCATCAGCCTATGGTGGTAAAGGAACAATGGAAGATAGTGTGCTACAACATATGATACGAAATGATGATTAGAGCTATAGTGACTCATTTGATATACATTTAGATTTAGTTGGTTCAGAAGATAATATCTTTGCAAAATTTCTTGAAACCTTGGTTGACCCTGTAGTTAGAAAAGGTGCTAAACAAAGGGATGTGTTGGCTCTGATAAACTCACATATAGTAGAAGATGATTACGAGTTAGCAGAGAATGGTAGCAAGCTTGGTATTCCTGTTTATAAACTCGTGAGTACAAAAGCAGGTGTGAAAGGACAAGTTAAGAATATTATCTTCGCTGCTGATGGACCTAAGCCTGAGCTAGTCTTTATTGATGTAGTAAACAATGATATAGCTATAGTGGAGAATGAGGAGAACTGCTTAATCTTTGACAAGAGAATTCCTGAAACAGGTCTGAAATGGGACGATTTAGTAGCTTGGTGGGCAACAAGTAGCTATCATAAGGATGGAGTAGAGAACGTAGATAAAGAGTTATTTCTAAGGTTATATAAATCTTTAGATAAAGGACTTGAAAAAACTTTTTTCAAAAAGTATTATAACCTGTTTAAAGACGAATTAGGTAGCAACTTACCTGCATTAATACCACAGGTATATCTACATTATGACCCTAAGACTATAGCTCAACTTCGTGGAGAAAAGAGATTAGAAAGACAACGAATGGACTTCTTAATGCTTTTGTCTAACAGGCATAGGGTAATTATTGAGATTGATGGTAAACAGCATTATGCCGATGGTGACATAGCATCACCAACACTGTATTCTAATATGGTAGCAGAAGACAGACGCATGAAACTAGCAGGTTATGATTTGTATAGGTTTGGTGGATATGAATTGACTTATGGTGATAAGGATAAGATGATTGAAGATTTCTTTAGAAAGCTGTTCGATAAATATGATATAAGAAGGAGTTAACATCTAAAGATGGAATATGTTTGGGTCGAAAAAGACAAAGATATTAAAGAAATAGTAAATGAAGAAACGAAAATACATATAAAGTGGAGTAAAAAACCTTCTGAAGATTATGTGAAGCTATCTAGGCAGTACCTGACCCTCTTGAGCCCCCTTTCTTACAAGAGGAAATGAAAGTGTTAAGGCTGAGTCCTCTATGCATTTCTTTATATATAATCTAAAAAGAGTGATAAATATTATTGGATCTGGGGAGATAATTGAGAAGCTAGAGATATCTATTTTGGGTTGCACTAAACAATTAACCATTTTATAGAAAAATAATGTTTTAAGGTGTAAAATAACATAGTTGTTCAATAGGTTTTTACACAATCTGACGGAGTTATTGACACCTAAAATCAGTTAGTACTGCAACATCTATTTGTACTTAATTAAAACTGTATGTACTGTATTTGAATGTAGAATAAAGAACTGCTCTTGAAAAAGAGTAGTTCTTTTTGATTCGACAAAACTAGTCAAAGGGATTTTATAAAATTTGCGTAATTAATTTTACGTAGAGTTTAGGGAGTATACAAAGCTTGCATTTTTCATAAATCAATAATATAGTAAAATCATCAATACATAGGGGTTAATTACAGGGGGGGATAGCATGAAAATAGTTACACTATTAGAAAACCGAACAGAATCTAAGGAGTTAAAAAACAAGCATGGACTATCGTTATATATTGAGACTAACGGCATTAAAGTCGTTTTTGACACAGGGCCCGATGATACTTTTATAGAGAATGCCAGAAAGCTTGGGGTAGATATTTCAGATGTAGACCTACTAGTAATTTCCCATGGACACAAAGATCATGGAGGCGGTCTTGAAGCATTCGTTAAGACCACCGATAAGGCTAAAATTATAGCAAGTAAGTATGCCTTTGATAAATACTATGCAAGGGTTTCAAGGTTACTTAATATAAATATAGGATTGAATCCTACGTTTATGAATCATGAAAGAGTACAGCTAATTGAAGGGCTAACTGATCTAGGTAACGGTATGCTTGTATTTGATGGAGTTAAGCCAGATAAGTTATTGCCTAGCTCCAATAAAAAGCTGTTGATGAAGGATGAACGAGGTCTTCTTGAAGATGATTTTAAGCATGAAATAAATCTAATAATCTCTGAAGGGGATAAGAAGAATCTCATTTGCGGATGTTCGCACCTTGGAATAGGCAATATAATTGACCAAACTGAAAATTTAATAAAAGGTAATATCAATACAGTAGTTGGAGGAATGCACCTTTATGATCCAATCGGTAAGAAATATGAGAGTGAAGAGTTCATAAATAATCTTGGTGAGACCTTATTGGCGAAGGGTGTTAATTATTATTATACCTGCCACTGTACTGGGGAGAAAGCGTATAGCCTATTAAAGACTCAAATGGGTGATAAAATTAATGAATTAAAAACAGGAAAAACCATAATGATATAGGAGAATTTGCAAAATTAAAGGAGGCAGGGGACGGAGTTACTGACACCTAAAATCAGATAATACTGCAATATCTATTTGTACTTCATTAAAACTGTATTTACTGTATTTGAATGTAGAATAAAGAACTGCTCTTGAAAAAGAGTAGTTTTTTTAATTCGACAAAACTAGTCAAAGGGATTTTACAAAATGTGCGTAATCGGTATATAAAACTGATCAAATTTAAAGAAATGGGTGAAATAATGAAAATTGATAGACTTCTTGGAATTCTTATACAACTAGTAAACAAAGAGAAGGTTACCGCTAAAGAATTAGCTGGTCTTTTTGAGGTATCTGTAAGAACTATACAGAGAGACATGGATACACTAAATATGGCTGGTATCCCACTGTATGCTGATGTTGGCAAAACTGGTGGATATGCACTTCTTGATAATTATAAACTTGATAAAAGCTTTCTTAATAAAAGTGAAGCGAATATCCTTATAAAATTCTTAGAAAACCTAGATAGTATTGGTGCATCAAAGGAAATCAACTCCATTTATAATAAGTTTCAAATAACAAATAATAGTATTGAAGACGATGAAAAACTCATCATCAAATTGAATCCATTAATCAGTGATGAATTTTTTAAGGCAAATCTTAGTAGTTTATCTTCAGCTAGAGACTCACTAAGTAAGGTGCATATAAAATACTATGATGTTAATTTTAAGGAGACACACAGAATAATAAATCCATATACACTTCTTATGTTAGGGACAATATGGTATGTATATGGCTATTGCGAACTAAGAATGGACTTCAGATTATTTAAACTAAGTAGAATTATCTCAGTTGAAGTCTTAGAGGAAAAATTCGATAAGATTGATTTACCTGAGGATAAACCTTGGGAGTCAAACACTGACACTCCGGAGAATGAAGAAAGAATCATACTAAAACTAGATAATTGCCTTCTTGGGAAAATCGCTGATATTTTTGATTATCACAGTTGTGATATTAAAGATGACTATATATTAATAACTATTAATTCAGTAATAGATGAATGGCTCTTTTCTATGTTGCTTTCACTTACTCCTTATGTCGAAATATTAGAACCAGCACATCTTAAAAAAAGTTACACAGAAAAACTTATAAGTGGAATAGAAAAAAATACTTAATTATGACATAGTGGTGTCATAATACCTTCTGTATAATATAAATGTAACAACAAATTAGGATTATTCATGAATACTTGCTAAGTCAGCAGTATGTTTATGGAGAATCATTAGCAAATCAAAAGAAAGCGAGAGGTGAATATATGAATTATTCAATTGGTGAAAAAAAAGAAATTATTTTAGTTGGTATGAAGTACTATGGAGATAACTCGAATAATGAAATAAGGGAGCTGTGGGATGAATTTAAAGCTCGAATTGGTGAAATAGAAAATAGAGTTAATGTTGATACAAATTATGGCTATGACACTTGGACAGAGGAGATCAATATTAATGGTAAATTTACTTATGTTGCAGGAGTTGAAGTATCAGATGATACATGCATTCCAAATGGGATGGAACTGATAAATATTCCTTCTAATAAATATGCAATATTCAAAATTGATAATTATAAATATTCTCCCAATTTTGACAAAGTAGTTAAACACATATATAAAGAAATAATTCCAAAAGAAGGATTACAGATTAGTAGTGATTATGATTTTGAGGTCTTTGATGATCAAGATATATATTTTCATGTACCTGTTAAGTAAGTCTAGAACTCATCTACCCACCACTAAAGTATATTTGAGTGGACTAAGAAACCTGAATCAGTAACTTAATTCAGGTTTTTGTACGTGTTCTGGCCTGACAATCGTGACTTCTCTTTATCGAGAATTTTAGAAGGAAATGCATTCATGTTTTTAAATCTGTTTTTGGAAATAAAGATATATGTTCCTTAATGCGGAATTTAGATTTATGATAATAATGTAAATTGATGATTTCCCATTCAACTATAGAACGGAGTGTATCACCTATGAGAAACCCACATTATAAAGATGTAAAAAAAATAATAAACAAAGGTAAAAGTCCTGATAGTTGGTATACTGGGCTATACGGTTTATCTCCATATATGGCTTGTGAACATGGATGCTTATACTGCGATGGGCGTGCTGAAAGGTATCGTATAGAAGGTGATTTTGAGAAGGACATCATCGTAAAAAGCAACACAATTAATCTATTAAAAAAGGAAGTGCCTAAGCTTAGAGAGTATGGTACTATAACTATTTCTTCAGGAATTAGCGATTCATATCAGCCTTTGGAGAAAGAACTTGAAATCACTCGAGAAACTCTTAAACTCATTAGAGATATTAAATATCCAGTAACTTTACTTACAAAATCAACGCTTATTGAAAGAGATATTGATATATTTAAAGAAATGAACGATTATGCTAATATCCATGTTCACTTTACTTTAACCACTCTTGAAGAAAATATTAGCTCAATTTTCGAACCCAATGCTCCTAGTGTTATGGAAAGGCTTGAGGCTATAAAACTATTAAAATTATATGGAATTGGGGTTGGTATATCGGCGATGCCTTTTCTTCCATATATAACCGAAACAAAGAATAACATAATTAATTTACTAGATAAATTAAAAGAATTAGATGTTGATTTTTTAGTTCCTATGGTACTAGCACTACGTCCTGGTCGACTCAAAGAACTATATTTTAATGTAATTGCAAAAAATTATCCCCATTTACTAAAAAAATATGAGGATTTATACTCAAACAATACAGATTATGGCGGACCAAGATATAATAATTACAATCTTTACAAGAAAATAAGAGAGTACATGGATGCAATTGGTTTTTCACAGAGATTACCTTTAAAATACTATAGAACACAACTTAATAATTATCACACAATAGAACTCCTGTTAAATCATATGATGACACTTTATCGAAATAAGAATATTGATATTTCAAGATTAAAAGAAGCTAATCTAAATTACATGACATGGCTTAAAAATGAAAGAAGTTATATAGCTAGAAGAAGAAATCTAAACTTTGAAGAATTAGACATTAAACTAGATTCAATCCTGAGAAATGATGAATTTGATAAAATAATCAAAAATAAAAAACTCTCCCATTTCATGAGAGAGATTATAATTGATGGTGCAGATTATGATTATTGTACTCTTAAACTAAAATAATAATAGGAGTCCCCTTTATTATAAACCACGTGAAATATAGAACAGAATAGTGTTAGAGTTGCTAATTTTAGATGATTTTTTTGGGCGCAAGATGTATGAATAGTGTAATAGCAAAAATATTGAACCATATAAAGAAGCAATTATGGCTTATTATAATAGCACTTTTGATTATTTTGATATTGCCTTCAAGAAAGATCATAAATGAAGATTTTAGAGTTTATAATTATTTTAACGGTATAGAGGAAAATAGAACAATAAATCTAAACATCAACATTACTAAACATAACAAAATACCATTTGTACCTGTTTTTTGGTAGGAGGCAAAGTTTTAATACAAATTTAAAGTAAAATCAATAGGTTGATTCAAAGATTATGTTTAAATCTTTGAAAAATGTCAATAACTCCGACCCCTTGACACTTCATAAAATGATTTATAGTCACATGATATAGCATGGATAGCGGATGGGTATACTTTAATTAACACTAATAAATTATAGTAGAAGGATGTATTATTACTATGGAAATATATCTTACTAGCAGATATGTTGTTAATTATTTTTAAAAACATATTGATTAATTATAGGGAGGCAGAATGAATGCAAGACTGGAAGGATCAAGCTGAAAAGAACAATTTAGTTATTAGAGATAATGGAAAATGTCAACTCTGTGGTTCAGAGACAAAACAAGGTCTATTTGAATGTGTTGAAAAATCAAATTATATTACACATAAACTAAATCATGACGATGGGATTCGGTTTATGACAATATTTCTTTGTGTCGACGCACATGCTTTACAACATTCAGAAATTCATGGTCGTTGGAATAATCATTTTCATCTAACTCGACTAAACTTAATGTTAAATGTGAACATAAAATGGAATTACAAATTATCACCTCTTTTAAGTGAAGTAATTAATTCATATAAAATTATACATCCAGATGAAAGAATTAAAGCACCAGAAAAAGAAAAAAGAGGTGTTGTGACAATAACAGAAGTAGAGAAATCGGAAACAGATGTTGAATATATAGAACTCGTTACAAAATGGGCAAAAGGGGTCTATAACAGTTTTACTGAGGGACATGAAATAGCTAGTAGAAATTCTCATCTATTTAAAAATAAATACAAAGACAAATTATTTTCTTAATACAATAAAGTTTTATAAAACATAAAGAAGGGTAGAGGGGCAGACCAACTTTTATAATTTTATTAAGGAAGGTAAAATAATAATCAGAAACTCAAATAATAAGTATTTTAAGATAAGTAAAATTAGGTGTATTAAGCAAGTATGGACTAGTTCTGCACATTCTCCAAGAAGGAGCAAGTTGCAGTACTTTTTTATATTAAAGAATTCAAATAGTAGATTAGAAATTGATTTTAGATTCCGAAATAACAAAGGACAATCTCTTTTAACTGTATTAGAAAGTGAGTATGATGTAAAAGTAAACAGAGTAGTATAAATAAAATTGTTGAAAATAAATGGATAGTTTTATGTGTTCTTGCCGATACGCTAGGGATTGTAGATAGTTTTACGCTTTGTATTTGCATTTCTCTAAAATTTTATTTAATGTAGAATAGTAAGCTGCTCTTGAAAAAGAGTAGTTCTTTTAAATTCGACAAAACTAGTCAAAGGGATTTTACAAAATGTGCGTAATTAATTTAGTGATGTAAAAACTGTGGATAGATAATAAGATGACAGTAAAAATACTCACTTTATTAAATATCCTGAAGTTAAAATAATGAAATTATAAAAGCCTGACTTTGGGGTTGAATTCATAATTTTAGTGTATTATTTTTACGTATTCTGGCCTGACCCTGAGGATATTGGGATATTAGAAATAGCAGAAAAGTTAGAATATGGAGGTTAATCATGAAAAAATGGTATGATGAAGAGTATGAATTGGAAATCGAGGTAATAGGCTTTCTTCGTGGTGACCACACAGAGAGATATTGCCGAAATGGCGAGGAAGTAGGAGACAAGTATACCTGTACCTATGGTTGTCCTGTAAATATAAATGGACAGGGTATTTGCTCTAAAGTAATGATGATTATGTTCCCAATCATGGAAGCTGTCAGAAGTGGTGGAGATTTAGAGAACATCGGTGGTGATGGAAAATATAGCAAGGATATTGTATGTCCAGATGGTTGCGTTATGTTTAGGATGACAGCAAAGAAACTTGGAAATGAGAATTTTTATAAGAGGAAGTTTTTCGATTAGTCTCGATTCTTATAGTTTGAAGATAAGCTGAAATGTACGAATTCCAGTTTGCAAGTAATAATTTAATAGGAAACAATGATTAAAATAAAAAAATATTCAAAAATTACTATAGAAAGTCATGAGGATTATATTGCTCCTACAGATAACAGCATGTTCACGCAAGGGTCTTAGTGGGAACGTTATGA
>JMSU01000356.1_pt1 | contig 11618 bp, 12 predicted proteins | sample 179011 | NCBI WGS metagenome assembly JMSU01 (sample SAMN02769580, study PRJNA246767) | bioreactor metagenome | isolation source: Culture-1 Bioreactor ArsB derived from microbial biomass from the upper 2 cm... | place: Germany: Bremen | collected day 87 after inoculation
GTTTTATTTATGCCCTGTTTTTTCCAGGGGAGTGAATCCTGCAGGAGAGCCTTTAGCTACAGAGCCTGCCGGAACATCTTTAAGTACAAGTGAATTACTGCCGATAACCGCATTATCACCAATGGTCAATTCTCCAAGTATTTGTGAATTAACGTACATGGTAACATCATCACCGATCATGCAGCCTTTTCCGCCATCCGTGATGTGGCCGATGGTGCATCCCTGATAGATAGTAAACCCTTTTCCGATACGGTTTCTACTGCCTATCACTGTCCCAAGGCCGTGAATAATCAATAAACCTTCATCTATCTCAGATGAAAAATATATCTCACAATTGCAAAGTTCTCTCATAGCCCAGTGCAGATGCGGGAGTATCGGATGATCTTTCTGCTGTAGAAACGCGGTCCTGCCGAGTCTGTGCAAATATACCGGTAATTCATTCCTATTGGCGCAAATCCTGGAAACAACCTCATCGGCATTGATTTCAAAATGATATTTCGAATCTGCAACAGTTAATTTCGCTGCAGTCGCAATCAAATTTTTATCAAGCATATTTTCATTGAATCCATAAGTTCTGGATAAAATGAATTTGCTGAAATCATATAGTCCGTCAAGGTTCAGACTCATACTAATTGTTTCCTCTGGTCAGTAGAAATTCTGCGTATTCAAAGTCTTCGATAGAGTCGATATCTGCAGAATTTTTTCTTTCCATTTCATAGCCGTATGTCTCAGGCCCGTAAAAATCTCCGCTGAGGAGTTTTTCCATGGTTAAAACAAAGACAGCTCCATTAGGCAGATATTTAGGGCTGACAGCCTGACGGTTCTGCTTGCAGGCTTCGTCGAATTCCTTACTGATACCGGTAAGAACTCCGTTTTTGTCCATCCCTTTTACCCATTCCAGTGGATGGGAAAGTTCACAAACGCTGATGACTGCTTCAGCTTTATTTTGCTTAAACAACTCAATTGCACCGTCAATATCCTTTGTGCGACGTAACGGTGAAGTGGGCTGGAGTATGCAGAATTCATCTATATTGTATCCAAACTCATCATTAAGACGATTGATTGTATAAATGTATGCATCGTCAGCAATTGCAGTGTCTGTGGCCAGTTCTGCCGGGCGCATGAACGGGACCGAGGCACCGAATTTTTTTGCTACGCGTGCAATCTCCTCATCATCTGATGAAAGGATCACTTCATCAATATGCTTTGCGGCGAGGGCTGCTTCGATAGTCCAGCCGATGAGCTCTTTGCCCATAAGCGGTTTGATGTTCTTGCCCGGCAGGCCTTTGGAGCCTCCCCGCGCTGGGATAATGGCGATCATTTAATCGTCTACTCCATCAAGATATCTTGCCACTATATATCCGTCTTCGCCGACATAGGCGTTGTTTTCGGGAAGGAAGTATGTGGGATTCCACTTTTGTCTTTCTTCTACCCTGTAATTGGTACGGATATGCAGGAAACCGTCTTCATCCTTCTTGATAATAGATCCTTCATAAAGGGTTACCTTGCCAATGTAGGTCATCAGGGCATAGCTGGGTTTAGCACGCCCTGAGATTACACCGGATGAGGTCAGTTCCCTTGTCAAACGCAGTCCTTTTTCCACGGACGTGCGCAGATGGTGGGTTCCTTTCATGGGAATGGAGTGAAAAAGGTAGTGTGCTTCAAATCCCAGATAACGGAGCCTGTCATACAATTCTGTCAGGGCTTCTATGTTATCATTGATCCCTTTGAGGAATACATTCTGGGCATAAAGTGTAACTCCGCTCTTTTTTAACTGGCGGAAAATATTTTCTGTTGCCGGAGTCAACTCAACTGCATGGTTGCACTGGCAGGCAACTTCAAACTGGATGTTTTCCCTGTAGGCGTTGAAAAACTGGAAAAACTCAGTGTTGAAGGAGTCAGGGCTGTGTATGGGCAGTCTGGTTCCGATGCGGATGATTTTAATATTCGGAGCTTTTTGAACCATCTCTGAGATCAGGTATTTCAGCAGGGTGGGAACCATAAAAGGGTCTCCGCCTGTGATCAGAAGTTCTTTGAGTTCCGGTTCGTTGGAAACATATTCAACAATTTCATCTACATCTGTTTTAGAGAGCTGTGCATACTCATAGTTTGCGCGCAGACAGTAACGGCAATGTGCGGCGCAGAGCATAGTCAGATCAATAACAAGCTGTCTGCGGTAAAGACGTTCAATTCCGCGGGGCAGCCCGTCAGTGTGGTCTACGCAGGCCTCATAGTGCTTGAGATTTTCTTCCTGCTGTCCTTCTTCCTCTTCAGGAGTATAGACAAACTGGCGATATAAAGCTTTGTAGCCCGGAGAATCTTCTCCGTACTTATCTTTTTGTTCATCCATCAGTCTCTGAAGGTGTGGAGAGACTTTATCGATAAATTTTCCGTTGATTAGACCTGCCATTTTTCTACTCCTTACTTCTTGCTGAACGGCCTGGCCGGAACGCCAGCGTATACAGCATCTCCGGGAAGGTCTTTTGTTACAACTGAGCCAATCCCTACCAGAACATTGTCACCGATGCTTACGCCCGGTTTCACAGAAACATTAACTCCTACAAAGCAGTCTTTGCCTACTGTTACTCTTCCTGAGAAAACTGTCCCTGCTGCAACCTGAGTGTTGGCTCCGATTCTTACTTCGTGTCCCACCTGTGCGAGATCATCAATCTTGGCTCCGTTTTCAAGAACGGTGATACCAAGTGACGGGCGTTCAATGGATGAGCCTGAGCCGACCCATACATCATTGCCTATTTCTATCGCGCCTATTTGCGGAACGTGCATAAGTTCGTTTCCCACTTCAAGAAAGCTGAATCCTTCAGATCCTATGACTGCATTGTCTTTGATTACACAGTTAGATCCTATGCTAGCTTTGCCGAGAATGGTGACGTTGTTGCCGATAAATGTATTATTACCGACAGTTACATCTCCTGTGATAACGGTATGCTCACCGATATTCACGTTGATACCTATCTTTGCAGATTCTGCAATTTTCGCAGATTCAGCAATTGAGTGGGGCAGCTGTTCGATGAAAAATTCATTAACTATTCTGTAGAAAGCAACTTTTGGATCTTCACAGGCAATAAAAGCGATGTCTGTGTTTACGGATGTGTCATAGTCTACCGGACAGAATAAAAGTACATTTTCCAGCCCTTTAACTTCTTCAATTTCATTGGGGAAAATGAAAGTGAATCCATTTTCCTTCATGGATTTGAAGTGGCATGGAAAGTTGACCGGAATGTTTTTTCCCGTCATTTCAAGTCCCAGATAATGTGCTATCTCTGAACTGTAGAGGTGGTTTTCTTTACTTCTGAACATGGTCTTCCCCTGTTTTACCGATTGTTAAACCCTGACTACACTTTTGAGTTTGTTGTCATTTTTGCTCAAATGTTCAACAAGCTTAATCTCAGGATTAATAAAAAGATTCTTACGTATTTCAACCTGCAAAAGTTCTGCAAGCTCTTTGTCTGCAACAGAATGAGCTGTCTCAACTTTTACAGTGATGTGTTCAATTGGGTCTTCGGAGGGAACTTCGATTTGGTAGTTCCCGGAAAGCTCCGAGTGTCTAGCAATGATGCTGCGCAGTGATTCAGGGAAAAAATTGATTCCTTTCACTACGAGCATATCGTCGGCCCGTCCTGCAATATTGAATCTGAAGTCCAGTCCGTTGCTGCGGTCCACTTCTGAAATAATATGAAAAATATCACCGGAGCGGTATCTTATGACAGGCTGACATTCTTTATTGAGGTTGGTGAAAATTGCTTCGCCTATAGCTCCTTTTTGTACAGGAACAAGGTTGCCATCAGTATCCATCAGTTCCAGATGTAAGTGTGGGCCGGGGAGATAATGCAAGCCGTCACGGTCCAGTCCTTCAGATCCAACCATGCTCATCACGTCTGACATACCATAGTTCGCATTCATGGCACGCATGTCCCATTCTTCTTCGATACGCTGGCGGAATGCTTTGTTCTGCATTCCCGGTTCACCGCCGAAGTATCCTGCTCTCAAGCCCAGATCTTTAGGCTCCTTTCCGAATTTTTCTTTGAGGACCCTTTTGATGATATTTAAATATGATGGTGTCGAGTGTAGTGACGGAGCATCGAACTCAAGTAATAAAGCAACCAGAGCTTCAGTGTTTCCTACACTGTAGGGGACAACTGCCGCGCCGGTTCTTTCCAGACTGGCATGGTCGGTGAACCCGCCCATCCACATGGAGTAGTTCATGCAGTTGAAGACTATTTCATCAGGCTGCATTCCTGAAATTTTGAATCCCCGTGAGCCGACTGATGTTACTGCATCAAGGTCGTGCTCAGTCAGAGCCAGCAGCAAAGGACGATTGGTGGTGCCTGATGTCCTGTGGATGCGGGCAAGACGGTCCCGCTCTACACAAAGATTGGAGCCGAAAGGCTGGTGGACAGCCTGATCAGCAAGAAGATCGCGCTTGGACATCATAGGGACGTCTTCAAGTTTATCGAATCCTTCCTGCTTGTATAGTTCGCGATAAAACGGGCTTTTGCTGATGATATCGTTTACGACATCTAAAACATTCTTCATGAAGACACCTATTTTTTACGGTGGATCAGATCCACAATTCTATTAAGGCCTTTGCCGTCAATTATTTCAACAGGATTGAATCTGTTAATATCAACAAGGCTGTTTTGCAGTTCTGAAATATCTCTGCAGGCAATGATGCCCTGTCTTTTGGCGCACCAGTCAGTAAGCTGCACAAGCCTGTCGTTTGAAGGTATTGAAATGACTATCTTGAGCAGAGACATCATTTCCAGCATGACGTTACCACCGTTGGTGATACAGAATTCTGCCTTGTTTATAAGTCTGCATAATTCTTTAGACGGAACGCCCTCATGCCATTTAATATCCATTTCAGAGAAATTGGAGAAAACTTCGTCTATCTGTTTGGCATATGAAGCAAACGGGCTTGCAAGAATGTCCACTTTCTTTGTGCCAGACAGTGATAGAGCCTTAAGTATTTCCGGGAGATCGTTTTTTTCATCAACTGATCCCATGGATATGAAAACAGAGTCTGCAGTATGCCCACTTCTGTGGAAATCAGGATTAACCAGAAAATAGTCCAGCCCATGGAAGCAATCGGGATGGATTTTGTGTCCGCGATAAAGCGGGTTGGGGTTTATGGTCAGTCCGTGACTGGGGGCAAAGTCGTCATCACTGTCTACAAAAGACAACGTATGACCTTTGAATCCGATCAGCTTGGCATAATCCGCAGGAGCACGCTTCTCTTCAGGAAAAATATCCAGAATAAGGGCTTCAGGCTCAAAGTCGGTGATCTGTTCTGCTGTTTCTTTAAGCTCTTCAGAAGAGCCGACAAGAGAGCTGATCAGGCGGGTTTCATGCTCCTCTACCAACTTGTTGGGGTTGGTCAGAAAAACAACATGATCCCCTTCCTCCTGCAGCCGGCTTGCCAGATTAAGGCAGCGGAATATGTGACCGTATCCGGTATCCGGATCGACATTGACCCGGACAGCTATTTTCATAAAACGTCATCCCATGAGAAAACATGGTCGGTTTTAAAATCTTTACGGGCTTTTTTGCCGAGCAGAGTTGTAAAATATCTGGGATTAAGTCCTGTTCCCGGGCGTTTGTAGCCAAGATTTGCTTCTGTGAAAGTTTCGCCTTCTTTGATGGTGGTCAGGGCCACAATGCTATGGCGGAAAGTTTTCATCATTTCCATTTCAAATTCAGTGGGCTTTTTGATGGAAGAGCCCATGGCGGTTACTATGTTATCTACCGCATGGCGCAGCATTTTAAATTCCGCTGGATCAAGTGAAACAGCTTCGTCAGGGTTATCGCTTTCGTGGGTATCGATGAAATGGCGTTCAATCATGGTTGCACCGAGAGCTACGGCAGCAATGCTTACTTCCACGCCGGGAGTGTGGTCAGAGTATCCGACCGGAATGTCCAGCTGATTTTTCATAGTGGTGATGCAATTCAGGTTCACATTTTTCATCTCAGTCGGGTACTGGGATGTACAGTGAAGGATGGTAACATCATCAGTTTTCTTTTTTGCTGCTTTGATGGCATCTTCCACATCTCCCATATAGGACATGCCGGAGGACAGGATTACGGGTTTGCCGAATGAGGCAACATGTTCGATGAGGTCATGCTTGAACACACCGTCAGAACCGAATTTCATCACATCAACGCCGCAGCGGTTGATGGTATCGTAATCACTCTTAACATCACCGGAGCAACAGGTGAGAACTCCGCGCTTGCGGCAGTGTTTTACCAGAGCGGCGAGATCTTCCTCAGAAATTTCGTACATTTTCAAAAGGTCAAACTGGCTTTCCTCCATCTCTCTTACATGAGGAGGCTTTTCCGACTCGGCTGTAGCGCTGGTTTCTGCCTTGTAATACTGGTACTTTACAATATCAGCACCGGAATCAATGGCCATATCAGTAAGTTCTACGGCTTTATCAAAGGAACCGTCATGATTGATTCCTATTTCTGCAATGATGGTAATTTTCATATGTTGTTCTCCCAAAAAATGATGTCAGCAAAATGGCTAAGAAAGTATTTCCTTAACGAGCATAAATGATTCAGCGTAAATGCTGTTACATGATCCGCCCCGGAACCTTCCCTGAGCACGGATGTTTTCTTCGCTGCGGGGAAATGGTGGTTCCCCTGTTTCGCCTTTAAAAAAATTCATTATTTCGCATTTCCGGTCCATATGTTTTGTTATGTCGGAATACACATTGGGGATGAATGCCCCTAAACCTACCGGCGCGGCAAACTCGGTTTCCGATGGAACTTCCATGCACAAAATCTTTTTTACAAAAGGATATCTGAAGCTTTTGGTACAGCTCATAGCTGCTTCAAAGGCTACGCGATGATCTGAATGGATATCGTTAAAGAACGGCAGGTATATTACGTTCGGCTCCACCTCGGTAATTGTTGAGCAGATACCTGAAATTATTTCTCCAAGAGGCAATTCATCCAGCTTGGTTGTGGGCAGGTTAAGATTATGGACAGTGTCAAAGTTGTAAGCCTTGGCAACGTCTTTTATCTCCCGGGCACGGGAATCCATTCGTTCTTTTGAGTAGCCGAGCTCTTCACGCATTCCTGTCAGAATAAGCCAGTGTATCTCGTCTCCAGCTTCCTTGTGGGCAAGAAGAGTTCCTCCGCATCCGAGGGTTTCATCATCTGGATGGACTGCGACAACTAATACTTTATTCATGGTTTGCTCCGTATTGAGTTGCAGTTAACTCTTGTTCATAACTGTTGATGTCAGTCACTGGAGTGATTGTCCCGTTATCAACCTTGTATATTTTGTTACAGGCTTTGATTGTTGAAAGTCTGTGGGCGATGACAATCAAAGTCGTATCGGAATTGAGGTTGTAAAGATGGTCCATTATTCTGGATTCCGTAGCTGTATCCAGTGCAGAAGTCGCTTCATCAAGGACCAGAATGGGAGGATTACTGTACAGGGCGCGGGCAATAGCGATTCTTGTTTTTGACCGCCGGAAAGCATTACGCCACTTTCACCAACTTGAGTCTTTGAACCTTCTTTTGTGTCCAGAAAGTCTTTTAGATCAGCTTTTGCCAGTGCTTCATGCACTCTTTTTTCATCGTACTGGCGTCCAAAAGCGACATTTTCTCCGGCAGAGGAATCAAACAGGAACATGCTTTGCGGAATATATCCTACGATTTTGCGCCATGTTTTCAGGTTTGAGCTGTCCACTTTTGTGCCGTCAACAGTGATAGATCCATCAAAGTTGGAATACATTCCGATGAGTATATCAGCTATGGTGCTCTTTCCAGACCCGCTGGGGCCGATGAGAGCTATCCGGTCACCCTTATCAATAGTAAGGTCCAGATTTTTAATGACATCCTTTTTATCGTAAGCAAAAGATAGATTTTTGATTTCTACTTTTGAATTAAAAGCGAGAGGACCGTCTCCGTATTCTTCCGTGGGAAGGATAAAGTCATTATATACCAGATTGAGGCTTTGTTTATAGAATTGCAGGTTGTTGTAGCTGGACATAATCCTGTTTACAGATGGAAGCATACGATAGAGGGCAATGGCGTACATACTGATGGTCGGGATGACCAGCGCAGGATTGCCTTTTGACCATATCACGTAGACAATTATTCCGATCAGGATTGAAAAACCGACACTTTCCAGAGAAAGACGCGGAATATGTGAAAGGGCGGCACTGACTACTGTGCTGCGCATATAACCGTGTCCGGCTTCTGAAAACTTTTCTTCGAGAACAGGTTCGCTTGAAGTCAGTCTGATTATTTTAAGGTTTTTAAGTGTTTCACTTATAACCTTGTAATACGCATTTTGACTGTCGTTGCGCCTGTCTCCTTCTTTGGACATTCGCTTTGTAATAGTGCGCAGGAAAACCACTGCTTTGAATAATAGAAATGCGGTCAGCACCAGCGTTATTTTGAAGTCAACCAGCAAAAGGATGCCGTAGATAAAAAGGACTATGAATGTTTCTGAAAGCAATAGAAGGACTGCATTGAAAAAAGCAGCCATAAATTGCATTTCAGTAACCAGTTTTTTGGTTAATTCCGAAGTGTCCTGTTTGATGAAGTCTCTGTAATTGAGATGAATGTAGTTGCTGAACAGCTTCACGGATAACTTGTAGGCAAGTCCTTGTGAATATCGGTTCATCATATACATGTATACAAGGTTGGTTATCCCCCTGAAAAAGTAAAAACCGATCAGGCAGATTCCCATAACCATTACAAATCGCGAAGCAGAGTCAAATTGCAGAAGAGTGTAGGCCTTGTGAAACCATTTATTAGTTTCAACAAGGTCATAGTTGCTTGCAACAGAAATAAACGGCATAATTGCTGATATACCAACGGTTTCCATGATAGAAATACCGATAGTAAAAATTAGCAGCCCGATGAGTCCCCGTTTATCTTCAGGGGAGAGCAGGGTCAGAACTTTCCCTGTCATACTCTTACTTTTCACAGTGTTCCCGTTTTTCATCTAATCTTCGATCTCATAAACATTTACGTACCAATCCACAGTGCGCTTCAGGCCTTCGCGAAAGCTCATTTCAGGATGGTAGTTAAGGAATTTCTCAGACTTTGAAATATCAGAGCAGCGGTGCTTTACCGCATCCCAGTTGCGTCTTTCCTTGTATACTATTTCAGACTTGGAGCCGGTGAATTCAATGATCATTTCGGCCAGAGTTTTGATCTCGGTCTGTTCACCTGTGCCACCGTTAAAAATATCCCCGTCAGCAATTTCGGACTGTGCCGCCAGAGTCAAAAGCTGGGCTGTATTTCCCACAAAGGTGAAGTCTCTGGTTTCGCTCCCGTCCCCGGTGATATTAAGGGGTTCACCTTTGATGGCGCGCACTATGAAATTAGGGATTACATTTCGGTATGCACCGTGCGGTTCGTACGGACCGTAGGTGTTGAAAACTCTGATGGAAACGCTGGGTATTTCGTACATGGAAGCGTAGTATTTAACGTAAAGCTCCGCAGTGTACTTGTTAATTGCGTATGGTGTTTCGTGAGGATAAATATAGTCTTCTTCCCTCATGATGGCTGCGTTGCCGTACACACATGAAGAGGAGGTATAGACGAATTTTTTAAGTTCATCATTCTCTTTGCTGATTTCCAGCAGGTTCATGGTGCCTATGATATTGGCCTGTACATCCTTGAAAGGATGATCAACAGAATTCTGGTTTGCAAAATGGGCAGCCAGATGAAAAACGTAGTTTGGTTTGAACTCGTGCATCTGATCGCGGTAAGATGCGATCTCACCTATGTCACCTTTAACAAAAGTGATGCGTTCATCTTTGGGCAGGTAGTCCTTATATCCGGAAGAGAGGTTATCAATAACCATGACTGCCGCGGCTCCGGCCTTAAGCAGTCTTTCAATCAGATTGAGTCCTATGGCTCCAGCGCCGCCGGTTACCAGAATTTTGGCATTATTCATTAATAAGGGCCTCACGAATATTTTCGTAGCTGTTGTTCATATTGTAGAAATCTTTACCGTTTTCAATAAGCATTGAAGCGTCTGTATTTTCCAGACGTCTCAGGAGTGCAGCAATGGAAGGGACATCAGCGCTGTCAGCAACCAGAAGTTCTTTCTGGATATTTCGTATGATATCCGTTGTGGTGGATGACAACGGAGTAAGTGCTGCTACCGGTTTTCCTGCCCCAATGTAATCTGCGAGCTTTGAAGGAAAAAAGGGCGAATCTTTAAGCGGGGCATCAATAACCAGTAGGATGTCCGCTTCAGAGAGGACTTTGATGGAATCAAGATAAGGGATCGGATCAAATATTTTGATCATATCAGAGCATTTTTCTTCTGCCAGTTTACGCTCATCATCTTTCATGCGACCGTAAAAATGAAATTCCAGATTTTCCGGCTGTACTTTTTCAATGGCTTCTATGAGCGGTGCAACAGAACGGAGTCCATAGATGTTGCCTGTATGGGCAACAATCTTTTTCTTGGTCTCATTCGTTTTACGGGTGTAAAGAGCCTGGTCGAATACATGCGGCAGAACTTTGACCTTGTTCTCATCCGCATTAAGCCCGTTTACAAAAAGAGTGCGGGTCTTTTCAGAAGTGACCGTAATTGTGTCACATCTCGAAATGACGGCCTTTTCGTACATTTTGTTGATCTTTTTTTGAATTCCGGATCGATAGGAAATATACGGGTTCAGTGTCCATGGGTCGGAAAAGTGAGCTGTCCAGTGCAGGTTGCGGTCAGTTTCTTTTACAGCAAGCCCTGCAAGGTGGTTAACCAGCGGAGTGGAATGGGTGTAGAGAGCATCAATTTTAAACTCGGAAATGAGCTTGATTGCCGCTTTTGCAGCCGGGAATTTCCACCAGAATTTGCGGTCGGTGATTTCAAGACCTCCGCATAAATAGTGTAACCATTTTTCACCGGGGATTCTGTTTATGCGGTGAATGGTGAGGTTGTCATGATCTTTGACCAGTTTATTATCAAGAAATTCAAAATCCGGAGTCTCACAACAAGTCAGAACATGTACCCGGTGTCCATGACGGGCCAGTGCACAGGCCCTGCGCTGTACTTGAATTGATTCCGGGGAAAGGATTGGCGGAAAGTCATATGCTATGAAAAGTATTGATTTTTTCATTATATTTGGCGCGTCTCCATGAGACGCTTATATAAATTTGCGTATCTGGATTCAGTTTGCTGTGGATTCCAGTTGCTGTGCGCGTACTTTTCGGCCTTTTTGCCTAAATTCTGCCGCTCAGTTTCGGAAGCCAGTTTTTGGATGGCACCCGCATACCCCGCCGGAGAGTTTTCCACAAGGGCTACCCACCCGTCTTTATACTCAGGTATGGGGCTGTCTTTCCTTTTATTTATAATAAAGGGCATGCCGGCAAGTGATGCTTCCAGCACTGTTTTGGGAATACCGTCATAGTCACAATGCACTGCGAAAATATCGAAGGAAGGCGTAATTTCGCAAAGTTCATCATTAGCCATGCGTTTAATGAAGTTGACTTTGCCACTGCCCTGACAGGCTGCAGCTTTATCTTGTAACGTTTCACGCAAGGGCCCATCACCTATAAGAGTCAGTTCTGCACCACAGCTGATTGCAGCTTCAATGAGATGTTCGGGATTTTTACCCGGAATGAGA
>JMSU01000357.1_pt1 | contig 11571 bp, 10 predicted proteins | sample 179011 | NCBI WGS metagenome assembly JMSU01 (sample SAMN02769580, study PRJNA246767) | bioreactor metagenome | isolation source: Culture-1 Bioreactor ArsB derived from microbial biomass from the upper 2 cm... | place: Germany: Bremen | collected day 87 after inoculation
TTTGAAATAGGGTTCGGTTATGACACTATATATGATTCTGACTCAACAGATGGAAATATAGACAAAATAGTATTTAGAGAAGAAATAAACCCAGAAGATTTAATACTTTCTAGAATAGATAATGAACTTGAAATAAATCTACTAGGAAAAACGGACAACACAACAATCCAGTCCTGGTATAGTGGAGACAAATACCAAATAGAAAAAATTCAAACGGCAGATGGAAGCATCCTCCTCAACAACCAAGTAGATCAACTAATCCAAGCAATGGCATCATTCTGTGAAAGCAACGGAATAGCAAACTGGAATGAAGCTCTAGAAGTAAAACCAGATGAAGCAAGAGAGATTATTACCGGCTATTTTGTACCTACTCAGATTTAATAGATATATTTATAAAATAAATAAATACAATAATTTTAAATTAGGAATATGTTATTTTAAATGCAACAATAATTATCTGATTAATTTTTTTGTCTTAAATATGCTTTACAAAAAAATTAAATGAAATTATTATAGGAGCTATTCATGGTGCGGATATAAAGAATAAATATAAAAAAAATCTCGAAATAATGAAGAAATCTACTTCATTCTCGAGAAATTTTTTATGAAATCCAGGAACTATAAAATTTCCTTATACAATAAAATAATTTAAAAGAGATCTTAAACTAAAAAAAGTATCAGATATATCCTACAAAACTCTCTTAACAATTCTGTGTTGGAAGGGCAAAAGGTTTTTTGGAACATTATCTAATCCATTTTTTTCAGCTATTTCCCATATAGCACAGCTTTTAAAATAAAACTTACAAAAATTAGATTTCATTACATCTGTATATGATTTTTCATATCTTACAGTTTCGTTGATATATGAGCATTTTGAAATTAAGTTACATGTCTGCATTAAAAGTCATCCTTTCTTTTCATAAGTAAACGGAGTTTAAATATAATATTCATGAAATATAAAAATATGAATAAAAAAGTATATTGATATAAATAATTATGATTCCATTTAGCATATGATAACGACAAAAATATAAGTATAAAGATATGTGATTTTGAAGGGCTTACTTAATCATTTTTATTCGCTCTTAGATTTTAAAGTTTCACTCCAATATTTACACATTTGGGGAAATTTTGATTAACAAAGTAAAAAAGCTGTGATAGAATACATAATATGGTATAAGACTTTTAAGAAAAGTTATAAATGCGACAACACATGGAGAAGAGGCTTTTTCCTTATTTTTTTGCCATGAAATTAATAAAAAGTTAAGAAAAAAATAAGAAATTACTAAAATATAGAAGGGAATATGAAATTTAGGTAGAATAGTATTTAATTACAATGCTTATTTATAAATGGATATATAATTTGAAAATTGAATAAGCATTCTAAAAAGGAACAGGAGATACATAGCCATATATGGACGCCTCATGCTATGTTGATGTAGTGGCGTAACCGGCTAACTATAAGACATTTATAGTTAGTTTTTTGTATCCATATTTTACATTTGTACATAAAGAATAGTATAGGTGATTAGATGAGAAATAGAAAAAGACTAGGAGATTTGTTGATCGATGCTGGAATAATAACGTCGGAACAGCTTAACCAAGCCCTTGGAATTCAAAAATCATCAGGTGAAAAATTGGGAGAGGTTTTAACATCTAGTGGATTTGTTACTGAGGAACAAATTATTGAGGTCTTGGAATTTCAACTTGGTATTCCACACATGAATTTGGAAAAGCATTATATTGATCCTGAAATTCCAAACTTGATAAATGAAGATCTTGCAAGAAGACACATATTGATACCGGTGAGCAAAAAAGGAAGGATTCTTAGGGTAGCTATGTCGGACCCCCTAAATATTTTTGCTATCGATGATGTGAAGATTGCAACGGGCTTAGAGGTAGAGGCTATAATTTCAAGTAAGCGAGATATAGAAGGCGCTATTGATGAGTATTATGGCAAGCAAAATGCTGAAAAGGCCATCGAGGATTTCAAAAGGCAATATAAGGTTGATGATATTGAGGCCTTAGATGATGAGATACTCTATGAAATAAATAATGCACCTGTGGTTAGATTGGTCAACTCTATTATAAAGCAGTCGGTAAAGTCCAAGGCAAGTGATATACATATTGAACCCTTTGAAGATACCATCAGGGTAAGGTTTAGAATAGATGGGGATCTGCAGGAAATAATGACCCCCGCAAAATCTACCCACTCTGCTATAGTAACAAGAATAAAGATCATGGGAAAGATGAATATCGCTGAGAGAAGGCTACCGCAGGATGGAAGGGTAGAGACAAATATTGATGGTAGGGACATAGACCTCCGTATATCTTCACTACCAACGGTTTATGGAGAAAAGATAGTAATAAGACTTTTGGATAGAAGCAGCTTTTTAATGTCAAAAAGTCAGCTTGGCTTTACAAAGCATAATCTAGGGCTTTTAGATAATATTATGCAGAATCCAAATGGCATAATTTTGGTTACTGGACCAACTGGAAGTGGAAAAACAACGACACTATACACTCTGCTTAGAGAGCTTAATAGAGTTGATAGAAATATTATAACCGTAGAAGATCCTGTTGAATACCGATTAAATGGTATAAACCAGGTTGCGGTAAATGTAAAGGCAGGACTTACCTTTGCGAATGCGCTAAGGTCTATATTGAGACAGGACCCTGATATCATAATGATCGGGGAGATAAGAGACAGTGAAACAGCTAAGATAGCTGTAAGGGCAGCTATTACAGGACATCTTGTTTTAAGTACCATGCATACAAACGATACTGCAGCTACCGTTGCGAGACTTACTGATATGGGAATCGAACCCTATTTAGTATCTTCATCGGTGGTAGGGGTAGTAGCGCAGCGCCTGGTGCGAAAGATATGTAAGGATTGCAAGGAGAAGTACAGTCCAAATGAAATAGAAAAGAAGGCCCTAGGAGTTAGTGGAAATATTGAAATATACAGGGGTAGAGGCTGTGTACAGTGTAACAATACTGGATATAAGGGTAGAATTGCTATTCATGAAGTAATGCCAATAGTAAAGGAATTACGTATGCAAATAGATAGAAGCGAAAGGGTGGATATCTTGAGGCAAACAGCAAGAAAACATGGGACAAGCAATCTTAGAGATAATTGCAGAGAATTAGTATTAGAGGGAATCTCTACAATTGAAGAGTTATTTAGAGTAACCTATAGTTTGGATTAGGAGGTGTAGAATGAATTTAGATGATCTATTAAGAAAATCCAATGAATTTAGAGCTTCTGACCTACACCTTACCGTAGGAATACCACCGATTATAAGGGTGTTTGGGGATTTAAGAAAACTTGGTGATACACCCCTAAGACCTGAGGACACAGAGGAATTGATAAATCAGCTTTTAAATGAAAAACAATTGAAAATTTTAGAGGAAAATGGAGAGATCGATGTATCATATTCTCAACGGAGCCTAGGGCGGTTTAGAGTAAATGTCTATAGACAAAGGGGAAGCTATGGAATTGCAATAAGGATAGTAGCACTGAGAATACCTTCTATGGAGGAACTTGGATTACCACAGATAGTAAGGGAACTTGCCCTTAAAAAGCGAGGACTTGTGTTGGTTACTGGACCAACTGGAAGTGGTAAGTCTACTACATTGGCTTCAATGATAGATTTTATAAATCATGATAGAAGCTGTCACATATTGACCCTAGAGGACCCAATAGAATATCTTCACAAACACAACAAGAGCATAGTGAATCAAAGGGAAATTGGCAATGATTCTGGAAGCTTTTCAAATGCCCTAAGGTCGGCATTGAGACAGGATCCAGATGTAATATTGGTAGGAGAGATGAGGGATTTGGAGACCATATCCATTGCAATTACAGCTGCAGAAACAGGTCACCTTGTATTATCTACCCTACATACAATAGGTTCTGCAAAGACAATAGATAGAATAATAGATGTATTTCCACCATATCAGCAACAGCAGATAAGGATACAGCTTTCTACAGTTTTAGAAGGGGTTATATCTCAGCAGTTATTACCGAGGCATGACGAAGGTGGACGAATAGCAGCAATGGAAGTAATGGTTGGTACAACTGCCATTAGAAATCTCATAAGGGAAGGAAAAACCCATCAGATCCAAAGCTTGGTTCAGACTGGATCAAAATTTGGTATGAAGACTATGGATAGCTCAATAAGTGAACTTGTTAGAAAAGGGACAATATCTATGGAAACGGCAGTTTCCTATGCAGTGGATAGGAATATGATAAATAGATATATCGGTGTATAGGCTTGTAAAATTGCTATTGTTTTTTATTTACTATAAAAGTTAACCAATGTTCATTTTAATCATTGTAAGTTAATGAATTAGAGTGAATTATAGATATTTCTATATTTATTTTAAAGAAAAAAGGAACTTGGAATAAACCGAAGGGGGGAACATATGCCCGAATTTAAGTATGAAGCTTTAAAGAGCACTGGGAAGAAGTTAAAGGGGAACTATGAAGCTGAAAGTAAGAACCATGTTTTAAATATGTTAAAGGAAAAAAATCTATATCCCCTAAAAGTAGAAGAGGTTGTTAAGGGGACAGAAATTGGAGTTAAGATATTTGGAAGGGTAAAGACAAAGGATATAGCAGTATTTTGCCGACAATTTCATGTAATGCTGAATGCAGGGGTTTCTCTAATAAAATGTCTCGATATATTAAGGTATCAAACCGATAACAAAAAGCTCAAGAAGGTACTTGAAGAGGTGTATGAAGAGGTACAAAAAGGAATGACCTTTTCTGAGGCATTAAAGAATCAAAGAAGTACCTTCCCGGATTTACTGATTCATATGGTAGAGGCTGGGGAGCTAAGTGGTACTCTAGATGTCATAATGGAGAGGATGGCAGTTCACTTCGAGAAGGAGAACAAGATACAAAATAAGGTCAAGGGGGCTATGATTTATCCAATAATCTTAAGTATAGTATCTATCTTGGTAGTAGTATTCCTTTTAACATTTGTAATGCCAACCTTTGTAGGGCTGTTTGCAAGTAGTGGAGTAGAACTTCCACTACCAACAAAAATACTACTACTTATAAGCAATTTGATAAAAAAGTTTTGGTATTTAATAATGATTGTTTTATTCATGGTTATTTATGGTATAAAGAAATATATGGTAACAGATAGTGGAAGTTTATTTATTGATAATATAAAAATGAAAATTCCTGTTGTTAGAGGAACAACACAAAAGATTGTAACTTCAAGGTTCACTAGAACTATGTCTACTCTATTAGTAAGTGGTATTCCATTGATACAGGCCTTAGAGATTGTATCAAAGATAGTTCAGAACAAGATTGTTGAAAAAGGGCTCCTTGAAGTTAAGGAAGAGGTAAAGAAAGGGATCGAATTAGCAACACCAATCAATAAGATAGTGTTCTTTCCGCCAATGGTTGTATCAATGATAAAAATTGGTGAGGAATCTGGGTCCTTAGATGAAATTCTTGATAAGACAGCAAATTTTTATGATGAAGAGGTTGAGGTTGCCATGCATAAGATGGTAACTATGCTTGAACCTCTGATGATAGTTTTTATGGCAGTCATCATTGGAGCTATTGTTATAGCAATGTTGCTTCCGATGTTTGATATGGCAAATACAATTGAAATTTAACTTAAAAAAGGGGGAGATGCGAAGCAAAAAAAGTAAAAGGTAAAAGACAAATTAAAAATTTCATGAAAAAATAAGGAGGAAGTATAATGTTTAGAAAAATTCAAAAAAAGCTTAATAATAGAAAGGGTTTTACTTTGATTGAGTTAATAGTAATTGTAGCGGTTTTAGGTATTTTAGCAGCTATAGCTATTCCAAAACTAGGACAATTCACAGATAAGGCTAAAGAAGCAGCGGATGAGCAATTAGGCGTTATTATTAGAGATTCTTTTGCAATGGCAATAGCATCAGGAGACATTGTTGTAACAGGTAATGAGGATGTAACAATAACATATAACTCAACCGAAAACCAGTTAGTTTATACTCCAACAGGAACTGACCTTGAAGATTCTTCAGGAACAGGTTTAGATGCTGGAGATATAAGAGGTATTATAGACGATTATGTTGATGACACTCCTATACAAGCATATAAAAGCATTGGCATTGATGTTGACAGCAGTGGGAGTATAGAAGTAAGCTATAATACAAATTAGTTCTATTATGAACTTTGTAAAAAATATCTAAACGAATCACGAATAATTGTCAGGATGATAATGATGAATAACGCATGCTATTTAATTATTGGTTTATTACTAGGTTCCTTCCTTAACGTATGCATCCACCGCATACCAAAAGGGAAATCAATTTCATATCCACCTTCACACTGTCCAAAGTGTGAAAATAGATTAAAACCACTAGATTTAATACCAATATTAAGCTATGTAATAGGAAGAGGAAAATGCAGATACTGTGGGGAGGGGATTTCCCCCCAGTATCCAATTGTTGAATTTTTAAATGGTCTTATTTATGTATTAATATATTTAAAATTTGGATTAACAGTATACTTTTTCAAGTACGCTATTTTGTCGAGCCTGTTAATTGTGATTTCCTTTATAGACTTTAAATATCAACTTATACCCGATAGATTGAATACATTTTGCCTAAGTTTAGGTTTTGTCTTTATTATATTAAACCTTAATAGGACTGTTGCTGTAAATAGTACTATAGGTCTATTTGTTGGTGGGGGATTATTTTTAATCATAGCAATAGCCACAAAAGGAGCCATGGGCGGTGGGGATATTAAGCTAATAGGAGCACTGGGATTTTGCTTAGGATGGAGATATATACTCCTAATATCCCTATTATCCTTTGTTATAGGAGCAATAGTATCTGTGTTTCTACTGGCTTCTAAAATAAAGGGAAGGAAGGATTATATTCCCTTTGGACCATTTATCGCTATAGCTGCTGTTATTACGATGCTATATGGTGATCAGTTAATACAGATATATATGGGAATGTGGTTGTAGAAAGAGGTGAAAAACTTGTACACTAGAAGAGTTTTATCAATAGATATAGGAACATCAGATATAAAAATTGTAGTTGGTAAACAATTAAAGAAAGCGATCTTAGTTGAAAAACTATATAAGCTTCCTACTCCTGCAAATTCCTATCAAGATGGAGAACTAATTATGCTAGAGAAGATAGAGAAGGTTGTAAGAGAACTGCTAGTTACTGAAAAAATTAAGGTTAAGAAAGCTATATGCACTATATCAAGCTCATCAGTTATTACTAGGGAGATTGTAGTTCCGAGTACCAAGCCAAAGGAGCTTAAAAATTTAGTACACTTTGAAATTCAGCAGTATCTTCCAATTATAATTGAGGATCACCTTATTGAATTTAAGGTTATTGAAGAATTTTTTGATGAGGCTGTTAAAAAGGTAAGAATTCTTGCTGCTATACTACCGAAGAAGATGTCTGTTAATTATCTGAAACTGCTAGAGAATCTAAAGCTACAGCCTGTTGCCCTTGATATTCATGATAATGCAATTTCAAAGATATTTGATGACAAGGTGAATTTGAATGGTGAAAACTCCAGTTTGGACAAGACTGTTGCAGTTATAGATTTAGGTCACTCTCATATAAATCTAATTATAATCGATAGAGGAGTTCAAAGATTCAGTAGAATTATTCCAAAGGGTGGTAAAGATATCAATATTAATATAGCCAACTCCTTCAATCTTGCTGTAAATGAAGCAGAGGAAAAGAAAATTGAGCATGTTGATCTTGAAAACTTTAAAAGCGACTTATCATCCTACGACATGATAAATGAGTTGATTCGATCAAATATTGACGCCTGGATAGAAGAAATACAAAGGATATTTAAATACTTTACAAGTAGAAATATGGGAAATAAAATTGATGAAATATACATATACGGAGGAAACTCAAAAATTAAGGGTATAGCGAAATTTTTTAATACCATGTTGAATATACCTACCTTTAGGGTTGAAGCAATCAGCAATATAAAATTGGCAAAAAAATTAAAAGCTATGGACTTAGATTACTATTTAAATGCCGTGGCAGGTATTATGAGAAGGTAGGTGGCGTATAATGAAGGACTTTAATTTCTTTTCATCCTTTATTGAAACGAAAAAGACTTCACGATATAAATATACAATTTATGGAGTTATCTTAGTGTTAGTGATATTTGTGTTAGGAAGTTTTAATTACATAAATTTTTTAAAAGCTAAGGAACTTGAAAAGGAAGCAATGAATCTAAAAGAATACTTAAGCTCAGAGGAAGTAACTAAAAAGATAAAAGATATTGAAAAAAAGAAGAGAGATATTACCATAATGGAGAAATACTATACTATTTTAGAAGAAATCAATATGAACATAGATAGTATAGACGTTGTAAACAGCAGTCTTATGGAAGATATATCTGCTACAATTCCTAATGATTTGTTTATAAGAAATATGATACTGAGCTATGAGGGCGTGCAATTGCAAGGCATATCTAAAAAGCGAGTACCTATAGCTGAGTTTGAACACAATTTGAAAAACCTAGATATATTTAACAAGGTTCACGTTAGCTCTATAAATGAAGAATCTGAAGAGGGTGATAATTACATATTTACTATGCTATTTACATTTAAGGACGTGAATAAAAATGAAGGTGACTAAACGTGAAAAAATTTTACTACTATCCTTAGGCGTATTGGTATTGGTAGTAGGTTACTATAAATTTATTTTGGCGCCGCAGCTAGTTAGGATTGAACAATTGAGGGCAGAAGTTGAGGAATATAGTAAGAAGGCTCAGAAAGCAAAGATTGCTGTTTCTCCAAATAATAAAATACATAAAGATTTTAAAATTATGAATTCAAAGATAATCTACAGTAGTCAAAGATTATTTCCAAGGATTATACAAGAAAAGTACATTACAATAATTGATGAGATGGCGGAGAAGGCTAACATTAAAGTTTCAAGTATTGGATTTACCGATGAAGAAATAAACCTGATAGAGACAAGAAAAACAGAAAATGATAATCAGATGTATCATCTTAAGCAATTAGTAGGAGAGTATCATAGTAAGTCCAATGTTTCTAATAATAATAAAAAGGATTCTGGAGAAAAGAGTAAGGAAAATGATGAAAATAACAATTCATCTGAAGAAAACCTGAAGACTGAGTTAGAGACGATGGCTGCTACTATTAACTTTGAAGGGAAATATGAAAATATAATAGCTTTTATAAAAAGCATAGAAGCCTTTGACAAGAAGATAATTGTTAAAAATCTCAGCTTATCAAACCCTGAAGAGGAGCCTATGGTGGGGAATATCCTTTTAGACTTTTATGCTGTACAAAAGCTCAGACCTAATGATCAAGATGAAAATTATTTGAAGTGGGATATTGCGGATGAATATGGGAGAGAAAATCCATTTAATCCCTTTAGTGGATATGTTGGAACAGACAATAATGACCCTAAAACCGTTGTAAGAGAAAAATATGACTTTATTATGACGGTAAAGCCAGTTACATCGGATCTGCCGTCTATAATTATTGGAAAGACAAAGGATACGGCCATGAGAAGTTATGTGTATGCTGATAATCCGAGCTTTGAGGATGTAGAGTTTCAAATATTACAAGAAGGGGACAGGTATTTTTACAAATATAAAACTAAATCAGATAGCTATCCTGAGGACTATGAGGGGAGTAGGGTAGAGTTTAAACCAAATGGCAAAGAACTAAAGCTTAATATAATATCCCATAAAAGAAATAGTAAGGATGATAACAGTGGTGTAAATATGTCTCTAATCAACAAATCTAACCTACGATTAAGTGTTAAGATCGACTATGATGATAATAAAAAACCAAGGGTAAATATCTTAAAGAAGATTGGGAATATATCTATAAAGAGATAAGCTGGGGGAATCAAGGTGCAAAAACTTAAGGAGAGCAAGGGGTTAACTTTAATAGAGATTATAGTAAGTATAGCTATATTGGGGATTATCGTAACACCTTTGGGTTCATTGTTCGTATCTAGTGTTAGAAATAATTCATTTGCGAAGGAAAAAATGATAGCTAACCAAGTGGCTCAAAGCTATATGGAAAAATTCATGGCAGATACTATTAATTATATTGATCCCAATACCAACACAGGATATGTATCAGATACAGATTCAGATAGTGGTATGACTGTAGAAGTTGAAATTAATGAATTTAATGAAGATGATTCATATGAAAACTCAACTGGACAGAGTATAGAGTATAACTATAGTGCTAATGCATCTGAAATCGATGACACAGACAATACCTTAATGATTGAGAAGGATGGAACTGTTAAGCTTAGTTCCAAGCTACTTAGTTTGATCTCTAGCAATTCTATAGAAACACGAATAAATATTGAAATAAAGTGTAACTCAAGCACGGATAAAGATTTAAAAGTTTCAAATGAATTGGATAAAAGAGTAAATATTTTTATAGTAAAGTCTTCATCGGAAGGAAAGGTAGTTAATATTGATACAGAGAGTGGAGAAGTATATACTTATCAAAATATTTATGACGAATCCGTAGTGAATGAAAAGAAAAATAGAGTTTACAAAATCAAAATAACTGTTAAAAAAGGAAATAGAACGATAACAGAGTTAGCTAGCTTTAAAACTATTGATTAAGGAGTGCCTCGGATGCTAAAAAGAATATTAAAATCTGAAAGAGGATCAACACTGTTGCTAGTACTAGTTACCCTTTCTATCTTAAGTATTTTAGGAACTGCTATCATATCATTAAGCGTCATAAATTATAAGATGAAAATAGTAGATAAAAATATAAAGACATCCTTTTATCTTGCAGAGGCCGGTCTAGAGGAAGCATATGCAGTAATTGGTAAGGGGATAGAAGCGGGAATTGAATCAGGAAACACTGAGGTGAAAAGTAATCTAAATGATTTTATTAGAAAAGAGAGAGCAAAGGAAGCGTTTGATCCTCCAGAAGATACAGAATTAGACGATAGTGTATTTATTATCGGAAATCACGGCTATGGAGAAGTGAATGAGGAAAAGATTAAACCCCTTATGGAAGAGTGGTTCAGGTTGGGGTTTTCAAAATACATAAATGATAACCTGCAAGTCAATCTAGTGAGTAAGAATGATAACAACGAATATGGTGTAGTCGATGATGCTATTGATGGTGATAACGCTGGGGTTAAGGTAAATGATGCTGTTGAATTTAAAATAGAGGAAGATTCAATCAGTGTAGACTCAAATGGAAGACCTTCTTATGCAGTTGAAATGGATAATAAGACAGATGAACCAATTCCTTACGAGATAACGTTACTATCTAGTTTTAATCATGAAAATATTACAAAAAAGGTAAAGGGGCGTTTTTCGATCAAAATACCACAGTATAATGCCTCTTATTATGTCAAAAATGTAAAGGCAAAGTTATCTGAAAATATTCTATGGAAAAAGGCAATAACAACAGAGCGCAATCTATATGTAAGAGGAGAAAATGTTGAAATCAACGGTGACATATATGCATATGGGACTATACCTGAGGATAAAAAGGACTCGAGAAATTATGGAGGGATAGTTGTAGGTGATAAAGACAGAAAGATAAATGG
>JMSU01000358.1_pt1 | contig 11566 bp, 10 predicted proteins | sample 179011 | NCBI WGS metagenome assembly JMSU01 (sample SAMN02769580, study PRJNA246767) | bioreactor metagenome | isolation source: Culture-1 Bioreactor ArsB derived from microbial biomass from the upper 2 cm... | place: Germany: Bremen | collected day 87 after inoculation
TATGGGTGCTGGTTGCATAACCTCAAATGTAAAGTCTGATAAGATGCCTGTGACAGTTACGATTGAAGGTGAGCGTATTGAGACAAAACTTAGAAAGTTTGGTGCAATATTAGGTGACAATGTTGAGGTTGGTAGTAACACTGTACTTAATCCAGGTTCGGTAATAGGTCGTAACGTTAATATATATCCACTTTCTATGGTAAGAGAGTTCATCCCACAGAACAGCATCTATAAAAAACGAGGAGAAGTAGTAAAAAAGCGTTAAAAGGTGGCGTATTGAAATAAGAACTACAGAAAATTTATATATATAGGAGGAAAAAGAGAATGAGGGAATTAAATATCGGCTCAATCGTACTATTTGGCGGGTATCATTGGCGCATTCTTGATATACAAGGCAATGCGGCTTTGATCATAACTGAATATATGATTGAACAACAACCCTACAATAATTACGCTGGTGATGTGACATGGGCTGACTGCTCGCTAAGAAAATATCTTAACGGTGAGTTTTATAACAAATTCACCGCGGTCGAACAGTCAAGAATCACTCCGGTATTAAACAAAAACCATGATAATCAGTGGTACGGTTCAATAGGCGGAGAAGATACTCGGGATTACATATTTCTTCTAAACACTGAAGAAGTAGTGTGCAAATATTTCGGTGACAGCAGTAAAAACCTTGAAAACCGCAGCGCCAAACAACGATACTGGTTTCAAAGGAAAGACAAAAACAACAACAAGCGAAGAGCGACATTCGATGGGTATGGTTGGTGGTGGTGGCTTCGGTCGCCAGGGCGTGACAATAGAAGAGCCGTATATATCCACGGTGACGGCAATATAGGCATTCAGGGAAACGGTACTTACCGCTACAATAGCAACACGATTCACCCTTCAACAGGCGGTAACAGCGGCGGAGTTCGTCCCGCTTTGTGGTTGAACTTGGAATTAGCTAAGTGAACATCTAGAAGTTATTAATCACAAAGATGCCATAATTTATGTAGAAGAAATTGTGAAGAATGAAGAAGGTTTAACAGAGTGGCAGATAAAGAATATACATCGTTTAGTTTTAAAAGGTATAGATGATGCAAATGCTAGGCAATACAGAAAACAAAATGTTATCATATCGGGAGCAAAGCATATACCTCCAGATTATCACGTCTCAAATGATGAGATGAATAGATTTATAGAACGGTATACGTCCAAAGAGGCCAAGGAGATGCATCCAATTGAGAGAGTGCTAGAGTACATGGAGATTTCGTTAGATTCATCCGTTTATAGATGGAAATGGTAGGACTGCAAGATCACTGTTAAATTTCGAATTTAATGAAGAGTGGTTATCCACCTATAGTCATACAGTATGATGAACGAATGAAGTATTATGCTGCACTTGATAAAGCACATACAACAGGTGACTATGGTGACTTTATATTTATAGTTGAAAAAGAAGTAGAAAACAGCTTGAATATATACTTATATCTAATAGGATAAATAGTCTCATTCTTAATAGGACTTTTAATTTATCTAACATAGAGCTTTTACAACTTACCAAGTAGCAATAATAAAAGGAGATGTAAAAGATTATATTGGAGGATATATTTGAAATGGTTTCAAAAATGAAAGAGAAACTAGATGCATTGAAACCATGGCATCATATATTGTTCTTAGAGGAGGAAGGGACATGAGAATTACCAAAAAACTGTATAGGCTAATTATTTCAATTCTAATAGTTTACTTATGTGTGGGATGCCAAATGAAGGATGAGAACATGAGTAATGATAATACATATTATAATGGAATCTATACCATACAATATCCATCGAATTGGTTGGTGCCGAAATTAATATCCGATGTAGAGGGTCCATATTCAGTACTTTTTTCACAGAATGATGGTCAACTCCAATTGAGTGTAAAAGTTTCGCGTTACTATGAAAATTATTTGGAAGAGGCTATGAATAAAAATAAAGATGAGTTTAACATTGAAGAGTATACTGTTGGTGGAAATAAAGGATGTAAATTTAGAATCAATAAGAATGAAAATATAATAAGTACTTTCTATTATGGCGAAAAGAAGGATCTGCTTATTGAGTTTAAGTTTGAATGCAGCGCTGATGATTACAATATCTATCAATCCTCTATGGAAAAGATAGTAGATAGCTTAGAGTTCAATGATTTTGGATCTGCCAATGAATTAAGTGGAGACAACCAGTATACCTACAGTCCAAAAGTGAGTGGAAACCGAGAAGATAAATGGTTGGCTGATATCGACTTTATTACAAAAGAATTGCCTAAGAATCATATTAATTTATTCTATGAGTTAGGGGAAGAAGATTTTTACAACAACATAGAGCGTATAAAAGAAAAAATCCCTATATTGACTGATGACGAAATCATTGTGGAAGTAAGCAAACTGATTGCATCTGTAAGTGATGAGCATACTCAATTTATTTTGAAAGATCAATTACGATATCCCTTTAGATTTTATTATTTTGAAGATGGAATTTATCTTTTAAGTTCGATACCTGAGTATAGCGAATACATAGGCTACAAGCTCAAAAGCATTAATGGCAAAGGTGTTGAAGAAATTATTAGTTTATTTCGTCCAATTTTTTCTTATGATAATGAAGCTAGATTTAAGGAAATGATTGTAAAGCAAATTGTGATTTCCCAATTTTTAAAGGGTTTAAAGATTATTAATTCCGAAACAGCGGAATTTGCCTTTATAGATAAAAATGGAGATGAGAAGACTATTCAAGTAGTTGCTACAGGATTTAAAAATTCAGCTATAAAGAACTTAAACACAGAGGCATCTCAAACCATGCTGTATTTAAAGAACACGGATAAGAATTATTGGTATGAGTTTATGGAGGATAAAAAAATATTGTATTTTAATTATAATTCTTGTTTTAATATGGAAGAAAAATCTTTTCAAGATTTTAACAAGGAACTTTTTGACTTTATTGATAGTCATGATATTAATAAATTGGTAGTTGACCTAAGAAATAACGGGGGAGGAAAGTCACCCATATTAGATCCCTTTTTTGCGGAGCTTAAGAAAAGGGAAAATTTAGATCAGTCAAATAAACTGTTTGTTATAGTGGGGAGAGAGACATTTTCATCAGCGGTTATCAATGCATTAACATTTAAGAATAAAACTAATGCGACAATTTTGGGTGAACCTACAGGTGGTAAGCCAAATCATTTTGGAGATATCCTTTTCTTAAACTTAAGCAACAGTAATATTATGATAAGTTATTCAACAAAATACATTACCACATCAAAGGAAGATATGGACTCATTTACACCAGATATTGTAGTTCCGCCAAGTGCAGATGATTATTTTAATGATATAGATTCAGTCATGGAGAGAATTTTAGAAATTAATAAATGAGATACTTCAAAGATAAAGACTTTTTTAGCCCTACCTTGACATAGGGTATGGTCGAGGATAGAGAAGAAGGCTCTGAGTAAATTGAATAGGGAGTATCATAATAGATAAATGTAACATAATGGAAGTCCTTGGAAAGATATGGTCTAGAGTATAAAGGTGCATTTAAGTATATTGACTGCGAGAAATATAAGAAAAATATTAAAGAGATTGATATTTTCATTGGTGGTCCGCCATGTCAGGGATTCTCATTTCAACGTATATAAATGTGTCAAAAATATGATAGATGAAGAAGTCATTGTAAAGGTTATACATACTATGTTACAGAAATATAGTCAGTTAGTTGATGAAAGCCACAATAATAACAATAGTAAAGACAGTATTAAGGAGTATTAAATAGATCATAGGGTAGTTTGGTTGTTGTTTGGAATTTTGAGGATATATTTTAGAGTCTCCTTATCAATAGGAGGCTTTTTATTTTAAAACTTTTTAATGGGAATTAATGTAGACAGGAATAAATTGGTAGGTGTATAATTTATATAATGTAAGTCAGAGATAATATTCGGGAACCTATAAGTTAAGTGAAAGACAATACTAGTTTAAGAAGTATGCGGTAGAAATATGGAGGTTGATATGAATAAACAAAAATATGAAATTATAGAAAATTATATGCGTTCATGTATGGATAATAATGATACTGCCCATGGTTACCAGCATGTTTACCGAGTGCTATATAATGCACTAGAAATAAGCAAAGAATGTGAAGTAGATAATGAAGTTTTAATTGCATCGTCGTTATTGCATGATATAGGTAGAGATTCTCAGTGTAAAAATGCTAACATAGATCATGCAAAAATAGGAGCAGAAATGGCTTATTTATACCTGACTTCAAATGGTTGGAGCAAAAACAAAGCTAATCATATTAAGGAGTGTATTTCTACACATAGCAACAGAGAAGCTTGTAGCATTGAAGCTAAGATAGTTTATGATGCAGATAAATTAGATATAATTGGTGCTATAGGTATTGCTAGATTAATAGCACATAGTGGAATCGTGTCACAGCCTTTATATTCTGTAAGTAATAATGGTATGGTTTTACCTGGTGAAAAAAATGAAAAGGATTCATTTTTTAGGCAATATAATCAAGACTTTAAAAAGATATATGATAGACTTTATACTAACAAAGCTAAAAAAAGTGCACAAAACAAAAAAGAGATAAGCTTAGATTATTACAATAAGTTATTTGAAGAAGTCTATTACATACATAAGAATGGAATAGATAACTTAAATAAATTGATAAAATCATAGTTTTTTGAGGACCACACTGTCCATCACTTAACACAATAATTAATGATTGAATAGTTTTGAAATATAATAAATTAGGAAGATGAAATAAAATGGTAATCGGGAGAAAACATGAGAGTAAAAATAATTAGAAATCGGATAAGGTGTAAGGAGTGTGGGCATTGTATGAAAAGGATTTTACTATTATTAATAGCATTATTTAGTGTGTTTTCAGCGGTTGGATGTATTAGTAAAAATGAAATACATATTCCGCAAGTTGAAAAAACAATTTCAAATACAGATAAAGCTTTAACTAAAGAGAAGCAAAAGAACGAAGTAAGTAATGATAATAATGTTGAGCCGGAAATTGACATCAAAAATAAAGTGAATAAGGATGTTGGGGATATAGCCGAATTTATACCTAAAGGGTGGGACGTTTTAAAGAAATATGATGAATTAGCCATAGTAGAAGGCGATTTAAATAAAGATGGGATAATGGATAAAGCCTTTGTAATTGAGCAAAGTAATTCATCAGAAAATGCACCTTCAAGAAACTTACTCATTGTTTTTGGAAATAAAGATAATACGTATACACAGTCAATAAAGGCGGAAAAAGCTATTCTTCTTGCAAATGAAGGAGGACCTTTTGGAGATCCTTTTCAAGATATAATTATTGATAGAGGTTCTGTCTTACTAAAGTTCTTTGGTGGTTCCAGTAGGTGGCATAGGTATTTTAGATTCCGTTATCAAGATAATGGATGGTATTTAATTGGATTTACAGAAGGCTCCTATGAATCTATTGGTGATTCCATGGATTGCCTTGAGGATGATTATAACCTCATTACAGGCGATTATATTGGTGAAAAATTAGTAGATGGGAAAATCAAAACGATAAAAAAGAACATTGGGAAGAAACAACTTTTGAATCTAACAAACTTTGTTGCAAATGAATATCATATACAACCTGATCCTATGGTGGTATCTCCTAATAGTAATGCTACAAAAGAGGTTTTAAAAGTACCTACTGGGGTAGATTCAACAAAAATTGCTGACTTACCAAAATTTCCAGACACGATTAAAGATAAAAACGAAATTATTCCAGATGGGTGGAATATGCTTGATATGCTGGAAAATGACTTTAATAATGATGGTTTAGTTGATATTGTTGGAGTTGTAGAATATCCAAATGTTGAAGGTGAAAAGTATCCAAGAACTATATTTGTTTATTTAAACAATGGTAATGGATATAGTAAAAACCTTGTCAACCAATATCTTATCAGAAACATGGATGAAGGGGGCATATTTGGTGATCCGTATGAAAAGTTAACAGCTAGAAATAATACATTTACCACTCACACTTATGGAGGAAGTGCTTGGAAATGGACCGAGAACTATACTTTTGAATATAAAAATGATAAATGGTTCTCATTATATGAAGAAAATATATATGGTTATGGTTCCTTTGAAACATCGTATTCTTTCAATGACTACAAGCTTGGTATTGGCAAAAGAAGGTATACGGAAGCATCTCCAGAAAAAGAAAATCCTAGCAAGCTTGAATTTGCTGTAAAGCTAGATAAGCAACCATTACTAACTGATTTCGTTTATAATAATTGGTGGGGGACAGAACGATTAAAAGCTCCTGTAATTAAGAGTTTTAATTATAATGAAGGAATTGCTCATTTTGTTGGAGATATATCGCCTCTTGATAACGCTAATATTTTATTCCAAAATAAGGGTTACATTATTTATAAAATCATACAAGGAGATGGAGTAGTATTTTTAGGGGTATTTAATTATGAAAAAGAACATCTGCAAATGATAGCACGATATTCTAACGATAATAGTAACGCAATAAATTTTTCAGACCATAGTTGTAAACTATATAAGAATAGACTGTATTTACAAGAAGATATCGTTAAGATGATTAACATTAGAAAAGATGGAGAAGTAAAAAAACAATCAGAAACAGTTGGGGTTCAGTTAATTAGCATGAATCTTGATGGAAGTGATAAAAAGGTGGTTTTTAAAGCCAATAATAGTAAGTATAAGGAAAATGAAATAATTGATGGTTATTTAGATTACATGACTTTGATTTATGAATTAACAGGAGATGAAATAATTGTTGAAATTTTTGATGGTGATGTTCATCCATACTATAGAATGAATTTAGATGGAAGGAACAGGAAATTAATAGGTAGTGTGCTAAGTGCATCATGATGGATATTTATATCTGATTTTATTTGATGACTAGACCAAAATGACTGGGGAGGATTATATGCAGAAAATAAATAGACAAAAGACAGTAGAGTGAACTAGGATTCCGGGGATATTAGAAATGGACAGTTTAATTACATAAATATGGAAGTCTATGAAGATGGGATGATAAATTGCTGGGATTTAGTAGATCTAAAAGCTCATCCATGGGTACGACAGGAAGAATTTTGCACAAATCTATAAATTTAAAAAAGATAATTGAATAGAGTATAATATAAAGACTTTCCGGAGGGGTTGAAATGATAGACAATTATAATGGTCAACTATTAAAATATACAATTGTAGGAAATAGTATAGAGTTAATCGCTCTTAGGCATAGAATATATTCTGATGAAGTTATGGAGAATGATTATACCAAGGATGAAATAACTGTTAATGTTGTAAAATCTAAAGATATGACCGATATTGAGCGAATCCTTAAATTAGCATTAGATGATAACTTTGTTATTGTTTATGATGGTAATGCTAAGCAATATTTATTTGAATTAGAAGGCTACTATGATGAAGAAAGTATATTTATTATAACAGCTCTTACGCATAGAGTAATAGAGTATACAATACAAGAATGGAAAGAAAAGTATCATCAACTTAACAAGGAGTACTATTCTCGTATTAATAAGTATTCAAAAGAAAACCTATGTATAAGAAATAAGATTAATAAATTAAAGCGGTCAATTGAGCAAGATTATGATAATTCCTGTAAGAAAATCAATCACTTCGAGAAGAAAAATTGCGATCACAAGAATTTAGAAAAAGTTAGAAACGAAGTGTATCATAAAATCTTAAATAAGTTGAATATATTTTTGTTTGACGAATAAGTACTTGAAGATCAATTGTACATAACTATAAAAACGAAGTAGGTTATAAAATGGAACATAAACTTAGTGGAAGGAAAGGTTTTATTATCTCACATGAATATGAAACTACATACCTTTATTAAAAAGAAAAGGATTTAAGTATAGACTTGGTGATTTCTATGGTGGCCCAGTTATGGGTTGAGGAAATTCTGAAAAAGAATCTATTCTTAATAATAAAGATAATAAGCTAATCAAGACGTAAAAACTAGAGGAGTATAATTTGTTATGCATTAATTGAATTATGTCTCACTTATTTTTTTAGCCCTTCCTTGACAGTAGGGCATTTGTCGAAGATAGAGAAGAAGGTTCTGAGTAAATTGAATAGGGAGTTTCATAATAGATAGATGGAAGGTTGATCGTGGGGTCACCTTTTTTGTTGTATTTATGCCATTTTCAGGCTCTTAGTATGAACTGATTGAAAATGCCCATGAGCCTAAATCCTCAACAATAGATTGCTTTTATATTTTAAACCTTCTTAAAATAATGTAGACAGGTATAAATTGGTAGGTGTATAATTTATATATTATTAGATTAGAAATAATAATCCGAAACATATAAATAATTGTATTTTTAACATAGTTTAAAGTTTTTGAGAGAGAGGGTTTATTGATGAAAAATAATTACTATGCTCAAGTATTAAATTCAACGATGTTGTTTAAGGCATACGAAACTAAAATACCCAGAGTAAAACAGTATTTGGATGCGGAAATCTCTTTTGTTAGAGATCATTTGACAAGCAGTGAAAGGGTTTTGGAATTAGGTGCAGGTTATGGACGTATTGTTAAGGAATTGGCGGGTGATTGTAAATCAATTGTTGGTATTGATGTTTCCGTAGAAAGTGTTGAGTTAGGAAAAGAATATTTGAAGAATAGTTACAATGCAAAGATTATGACTATGGACGTACACAATCTTCAGTTTGAAGAAAAGTTTGATGTCGTACTTTGTTTGCAAAATGGTTTGTCTGCAATGAAGATTAAATCGACTGATTTGATTGATAAGATTTTGAGAATGGTTGTGAGTGGTGGAAAAGTTTTTTTCAGTACTTATAGTGAAAAATTTTGGGAGTATAGGTTAATGTGGTTTAAAGAACAAGCTGATAAGGGGTTACTAGGTGAGCTTGATTATGATAAAACAAAGGATGGCATTATTATTTGTAAGGATGGTTTTAAAGCTATTACGCATACTCAGAAAGATTTAGAAGAGATTGGAGATTCATCAGGGTATGACTATAAAATTTATGAGGTTGATGAGTCAAGTGTTTTTCTTATTATCCATAAAAATTAGACTTAAGAATGAAAAGAGTTTTATGGAGAATGATTTGCTTTAATACATGAGTGTTTTTTATAAGACTGTCAAAATAGATAAATTTGAATATTATATTTATAGATATAGATATAATAGAAAATCATGGAGGTGAATAAATAGTGCCAATTAGCATGAGGGCTGACAGTCTTAAGGATACTATGAATAAAAGTTATATAACGATTCCACTTGCCTTTATACCCAATAAAGGTCAAGTAGATACCAAAGCTAAATTTTATGTCAATGGAGTAGGGTATGGATTTTATTTTACTTCTGAAGAAGTTGTGCTAAGCTTTGCAACTAAAACCGCCACTGAGGCTAATAGAAAGATCAATGGCGTAGCATTAGCACTAAGGTTTTTAGGCACTAATCCAGATGTGAAGATATATGGTATGGATCAAGCAACTGGAAAGGTTAATTACTTTAGGGGGAAGGTTGAATCAAAATGGATTACCAACCTTCCTACCTACGAAAAAATCATCTATAAGGAATTGTGGAAGGGGATAGATCTCGTATTTTATGGCAAGGATAATACACTAAAATATGAATTTATCCTAGACCCGGGTGCAGCTGTTGAGGATATTAAGCTTACCTATGCAGGTTCAAGGGGTATATCCCTAGATGATAAAGGTAATCTTCAAGTTCATAATGACCTAGGTGTACTAATAGACGAAAGTCCCATAAGCTACCAAGAAATTAAAGGCAAAAGAATAGATATAGAAAGCTGTTTTGAAATAATGAAAAAAGAAAGTGATGACGATTATTTCGGATTCAAAATGCTAAGTAGTCACAATCCAGACCATACCCTTATTATAGATCCTGGACTTGTATTCTCTACTTTTTTAGGTGCTTTGGTATTAGATCCTAGTACTAATGAGGCGGAAAAGCTGGGTATTGAAGTAGATAGAAATGGTGATGTTTATGTGACCGGTGGGAGTATTTCTCCTGGTTTTCCCACAACACTAGGCGCTTTCGGGGAAAACTTCCCTAGTAGTGATACCAATAGTACATCAGCCTATATAACTAAATTACGGTCTGATGGCTCTGGTCTTATTTACTCTACCTTCATTGGAGGGAGTAATAGTGACGAGGGTAGAAGTATTGCAATAGACAGCATGGGAAATGCCTATGTGACTGGTGAAACTAATTCTCCAGATTTCCCAACAACGCTAGGTGCTTTCCAAGAAGATTTTCCTAGCTTGGATAACTCATCTGCTTTTGTAGTAAAACTAAATCCCGAAGGTTCAACACTTATTTACTCCACATTCTTAGGCGGTAGTGATGATGTTGATGGAACCGATATTGCTGTAGATTGCAAAGGTAATGCATATGTTACAGGAGAGACTAATTCATCTGATTTTCCAACAACTCCAGGGACTTTCCAGCAAGATTTTCCAAGTGGTCTTGATGCTGGTGATGTAGCTGAAGAAAATGGTGACTTGGAGCTTCAACAAACTTTTTTTGACTCGGTTTTTGTAACAAAGCTAAATGCGGATGGCTCTAATCTTGTGTATTCTACCTTATTAGGTGGCAGTCGAGATGATGAGGGCCAAGGTATAGCCGTAGATCATATGGGAAATGCCTATGTGACTGGTGAGACTAATTCTCCAGATTTCCCAATAACGCTAGGTGCTTTTCAAGAAGATTTTCCAAATGAATCTACCAATCTTGACAGTGTATTTGTTACAAAGTTAAACCCAGATGGCTCCAGGCTCCTTTATTCCACTTTTTTAGGTGGTAGTGGTGATGATCAAGGCAATAGGATTGCAGTGGATAAAATGGGTAATGCCTATGTTGGAGGGGAAACTACATCAGAAGATTTTCCAGTTACATTAGGTGCTTTCCAAGAGGACTTTAGAGCCGATGCGGACGCAGGATTTGTAACAAAATTAAATCCCGATGGCTCAGCCCTTATTTACTCAACATTCTTAAATGGTACCGATGGAGATAACGAAGTTCAAGGTATTGCTGTCGATCATATGGGTAACGCCTATGTGGCAGGCTTTAGTAATTCATCTGATTTCCCTGTTACACGAGGGGCTTTCCAAGAAGATTTCCAAGGTGGAGGTACAGATGATTCAGACTTTGGAGATGCTTTCGTGGCAAAGCTAAATGCAGACGGTTCTATTCTTCTTTACTCTTCTTTCCTCGGAGGGAGTGGAAACGATATAGCTAGAGATATTACTATAGATCAAGAAGGTAATGCCTATGTGATAGGATATACGAATTCTTCAAACTTCCCGGTTACACTAGGGGCTTTTGATGTGGATTTCAGAGGAAATACCTTATTTGATACTTTTGTATCTAAGATAGTTCCTACTTCTACACCATAAGAGCATAAAAACTAAATAAAGCACATAACAAAATAACCCCTTCTAAGCTATAGAGGGGGTTATATATTTTGGTGTGCCCAGCATGGGCACAATCTTAAGAGTTAAAGTCTCTAGTCTGCCCTAGTAGT
>JMSU01000359.1_pt1 | contig 11536 bp, 10 predicted proteins | sample 179011 | NCBI WGS metagenome assembly JMSU01 (sample SAMN02769580, study PRJNA246767) | bioreactor metagenome | isolation source: Culture-1 Bioreactor ArsB derived from microbial biomass from the upper 2 cm... | place: Germany: Bremen | collected day 87 after inoculation
TAGAACCTAATGCAAAAACAACACGAGAAGCACTGTTTTCACATTATACAGCTGTAGTAGATCCTCGTGCAGTGATGAAATCACTGTATAACGACCTTGCAAACAGTGGTAAAGTAACGTTTATGCTTGGAACAAGCTTTATTACTGCAAAAAAGAATAATGTAATTGTCACAGACAAAGGTGAAATTAGCTGCGGCTTTTTTTAAATGCCGCCGGGGCTTACAGCGACAAAGTCGCCCGTCCTTTCGGATTTGGAGAAGGCTACCAGCTCATCCCTTTTAAAGGTATTTATAAAAACTTAAAAGGAAAAAGCACACACTATCAACGGCAGTATTTATCCTGTCCCCAACATTAAAAACCCGTTCCTAGGCATACATTTTACTCGCAGTGCAACTGGAGATGTGTATCTCGGCCCTACAGCAATCCCCGCCTTCGGCCGTGAGAACTACGGAATCCTCAAAGGACTGGACAAAGAAGCTTTTGATATCATGCTGCGCGATGCGATACTTTTTCTGCGCAATCCTAAGTTCCGCTCTGTTGCATTTGAAGAACCCCGGAAATACTTTTTTAGCTGTTTCTTCAATGATGCAAAAGAATTAGTAAAAGAACTAAGCCCTGACGACATCGAAAACACGCCAAAAGTAGGCATTCGCCCGCAACTGGTTGATGTAAAACGTAACGAACTTGTTATGGACTTCCTTGTTGAAAGTGATAAGAATAGTGTTCATGTGCTGAATGCAATCTCACCTGCATTCACCAGCTCCATGTACTTTGCTGAAATGATTGTGGAGAAATACATACGCTAAAGAATGTATATATAAATACAATGCAAAAAGAGCTATTCAACAATGTCGACACAGAGCTGTAACAGTAAAAAAGACTTGACTTAAAGCTTCATACAGGAAAAAACTTTCTTCGAACACAAAAACTGCTCTTGGACAATAAATACAGGGATGTATGTATCTAAGGAGATCTTCACCCTTAAGCTTTTTTGCTTTTAAAGTTGTTTTTAAGGGAGAGCAGTTTTAACATATACAGTTATAGGAGAACTTAAGTATGAATCTTCCTCAGCTCAAAATTGGCGACCTTGTTGCCAAAGTGCCCGTCATTCAGGGTGGTATGGGTGTAGGAATCTCCCTTTCCGGACTTGCTTCTGCAGTTGCAAAAGAAGGCGGTATCGGAGTTATTGCTGCTGCGATGATCGGTCTAACCAACAAAAATGGTGGTAAAGATCATGCAAAAGCACACATCGACACTCTCGCAGAAGAGATCAGAAAAGCCAAAGAGATGACTTCCGGTATTCTCGGAGTCAACATTATGGTTGCACTGTCCAACTTCGCCGACATGGTCAGCACATCTGTTAAAGAAGGTGCCGATGTCATTTTTTCCGGCGCAGGACTGCCCCTTGATCTTCCTAAATATGTATCCGAAGGTGCTAAGACAAAACTGGTTCCCATTGTTTCCTCTGGTAGAGCCGCAACTATCATCTGCAAAAAATGGATGTCAAAATTCGACTACATCCCCGATGCATTCGTGGTAGAAGGACCTAAAGCAGGTGGACACCTTGGTTTCAAACGCGAGCAGCTTGACGATCCCATGTTCGCACTTGAAAATATTCTCCCTGAAGTAATTAAAGCTGTTAAACCTTTCGAAGAAAAAACTGGAAAATCCATCCCTGTCATTGCTGCAGGCGGAGTTTATTCCGGTGAAGATATCTGCAAATTCATCGACATGGGCGCAGCAGGCGTGCAGATGGGAACAAGATTTGTTGCCACCCACGAATGCGACGCTGATGAAGAATTCAAACAGGCCTATGTCAACTCAACCAAAGAAGACATGGCCATTATCCAAAGCCCCGTCGGACTGCCAGGAAGAGCCGTTAAAAACGATTTCCTTCAAGCTGTAACCGATGGCAACAAAGCTCCGTTTAAGTGCCCCTTCCATTGCATCAAGAGCTGCAAAGTTGAAAAAAGCCCCTACTGCATCGCATCCGCACTCATTAATGCTCAGCGAGGCAGACTCAAAAACGGTTTTGCCTTTGCAGGCTCCAATGCATGGAGAACTGAAAAGATCATTTCAGTTAAGCAGCTTATCACCGACCTGAAATCAGAATTCGACAGAGCCTGCGCTAGATAGCTCAGTTTCATACAGTTAGTTCAAAAAAAAGGGGTGTTCCATATGGAACACCCCTATTTTTCTGTCTATCAAAATATATTCTACTTTTTCTCAACAACCGCTTCTTTTGACTCTTCAGCCTTAGGAGTCTTTTTAGATGCTTTCTTCGGCTCAGCGGGCTTTTTTGCTGCCGGTGCTTTTTTAACAGCCGGTTTTTTTCGCTTGGTGGAAATAATTGATTCAAGCTTTTCCGCCGCAGCCTGTGTATCGGAAGATTCGCCAAGATAATGCATTTCACCTGCCGGGGAAATCCAATGCCAGCCTTCAGGCTTTTTGAGAATACGTGCGCCCTTTGCATCAAGATAATCTTTAAAAGATGCTTTCTCTAAACTTTCATCGATCTGCTTATTAAGTTTACGATTCTCTGCCATGACTTGTGTATGACGAAAAATTTCAAAAGCACTGTGAATTAGATCAAAGGCAGGGTCTTCAACTTCACATTTCTTGGAAGAAAGTTCTTTTTCAAGCTGAGCGAGATCTTTTTTCAAACTACGGATTTCAAAAAGAGCGTCTTTGCGAGCTTCCTCGCTTTTAGCATCAATTGCATTGGTCACTGCTGCTGCGGTCTGCTTCTTCATTGAACTTCCTCCGATTTTGATTAGTTGATAATTCTTGAGAATATGAAAACTGCTTTTATTCATCATCCCCGTCTAGGGGCGGTGGTACTTGGTCTCCTGCCAACGGATGCGCCTTGTCATAAACATTCATTATCTGCTGCAGGTTAAGATGTGTATAACGCTGGGTCGTGCTTAAATGCTCATGCCCTAGCAGCTCCTGAACAGAACGCATATCGGCGCCGGATTGAAGCATATGAGAAGCGAAGCTGTGGCGCAGCATATGTGGATGAACTCCGCCATAAACGCCAGCCCCTTCAGCCATACGAGCTAAAATTCTATTAACCTGCCTCCGGTTAATCCGCCCCCCTCTATTCCCGACAAAAAGTAGCCTGCTCATCAAGGGAAGGCCCTAATTCTGAACGCACAACAAGATATGCATCAAGAGCTTTACGGGCTGTATCACTAAGAGGCGAAAGGCGTTCTTTATTACCCTTACCGGACACACGCACTATTCCACTGGACGTATCCACATCGTAAATATCAAGAGTAATGGCTTCGCTGACACGCAAACCGGAACCATAAAGAAGTTCAGCAAGTGCGATATCACGTTTATCAGCAGGTTCATCTCCCACATGAGCATCCATGATGCTAACAGCCTGATCGACGTTAAGAGATCGGGGATGCCTCATTTCCTGCTTGGGGTTACGGATGCCTACCATAGGATCATTAGGAATAAACCTATGCTTAGTCATATATTTAAAAAAAGAACGCATCGAAGAAAGCTTGCGGGACATGGTCGACTTTGCAAGCCTTGCGGCATGCAGCTTCGCTAAAAAAGCCCGGATCTGATCTGGGGTTACCTTTTCCGGTTTTGCCAAAGATTTTCGCCGACTATTAAGAAATTCCTCAAACTGACTCAAATCCTTTTCATAAGATCGTAGAGTAGCACTGGATGATCTTTTTTCAACATCCATATAGGTCATAAAAACCTGAACTAATTCAGGCAGAACTTTAGCTGCTCCGGCGGTCAAGGACATAACTGCTCTTTGGATCTTCTTTGGCTTTTTTCTTAAGGCCCATAGCAATAGCAGAAGCTTCACCATAGTGCTTAAGTTTTCCGTTAATATTAAAAACAACGGCAATTGAAATTGCCATCAAAGGAAAGGTCTGAATATTACCCTGTCTGTCAGTTGAGACAATCGACTTGCGTTTTCGATCTTCCATATCGTAAAATTTGGGAACAATGCCGTCAAAAGAAAAAATGATACGCTGACAGACTTCTTCAACAATATCAGGCGAGGTAATAACTACAAAGTCATCCCCTCCAACATGCCCGACAAATGTCTGTTCGCCAACAAAGCTTTTAACAGTATTTACTATGATCCGCGCACTCATCATTAAAACTTCATCGCCGCGCGAGAAGCCGTACTTGTCATTAAAAGATTTGAAGTAATCCAGATCACAATACGCAAGAGCAAAATCCTGCTTACGATCAATAAGAGTCTGAATACGTTGAATAATAGAGGTGTTTCCAGGAAGCTTGGACAAGGGGTTGGCGTCCAGAGCACGTAAGGCACGACATAGAGTAAGATTCACACGTTCGCGCACAACAGGCTTGAAAAAAGGCCTGATTAAAAAGTCGTCAACCTCAACCTTATTCCAATCCCAGGGATTCTGAAGGTCCGCATCATCTAGGCAAACTATGACAGGAAGCTGGCGGTAAACATTTTCACTTTTGACGAGTCTTGCAAGTTCTGCCGCAGAAACGTCTGCAAGACGGTTATCAACAATAAGCAAATCAGGGGGATCATTAAAAAGATGTTCAACCGCTCCCTTTGCTTCAGAATATGTAGTAAAATCAAGAACATCTTCAGGCCAGATACTGCACAGGAGTTCTTTAAGGCTTTCATCCGGGGAGACAAGGATTGCTCTATGTTTTGCAACCCCCAACAGGCCGTGATTCTTATTATTGTCCATGGGCTACGCTTAACATCACTAAAAAGTAACGTCAAAGCCTGACTGTATTAAAATAACTCCCTGCCGGGAACCATTACAGTAGATATGGATACGACAGCAATTTTAAAATGTAAGGTCTGAAATTTCCATAAACTGATCTGAAAGTTCATCCATAACAGGCTCAAGATCTTTCATTTTCAATTTTAAAATTTTCATGGCAGCCGGTTTGAAATAAGCTATCTGGTCGTCCCCACCGTTTCCATACTCAAAAAGGCGGACCAGAAAATCACCCACATGTACAACAGCGGCTGTCTGCTGATAAAACTGTGCCCGGTCAGGATGATGATGATAGGTCATGGCTTCACGCACATTAGGGGGTAAATGCCAATGTCTTGCCAGCCATGCATTAATACGATCATGCCCAAAGCCTAAAGTTAGACGCTCTGCATCATAATAGCAGACATCTTTTTCCTTAACTGTCATACGAACAGCTTCGTTAAGTTCAGGTAGCTGGACAGCTGTTACAACTTTACCAAGATCATGGAGAAGTCCGGCAACAGTAAATTCTTCAGGATCTTCAAACCCAGCAGCTTTTGCGATAGCGCCACTGGCAAGAGCACACCCCAGACTGTGTTCCCAAAGTCCGGACATGGCCTGCTGGATCATATCGAAAACAGAAGTGGAAATAATAATACCGCGAATAACATTAAGTCCCAGCAAGACGAGCGCGTGCTGAATAGTAGTAATCCTGCCCGGAAAACCATAAATGGGAGAATTAACCATCTTTAGAACTTTTGCAGAAAGAACCTGATCCTGTGAAATAACCTTAGCAACCTGCTCTGTGGAAGAATTGGGGTCATCCACAAGCTTAGTCACTTCGTCAAGCACAGAGGGCAAAGTAGGAAGGTCAGAGGTAGATAGAATCTGTCCTTTTACACTGGTTTTTAGATCCTGATCGGACATAATCTACGCCTCCTCTCCATTTTCAGCAGCCTCAGCGGCTTCGGCAGCAGCTGCTGCTTCAGCAGCAGCCTGTTCCTCGGCAAGTCGCTCGGCTTCTTCCTGAGCTTTTTGGGCTGCGGCTTTCAAATTGAAATATTCGCGAAAGAAACCTTTAACACGGAACATCCATTTATCTTTAGAATACCTGCGAAAAAGATGATCAAGGCGTTCAGATTTCTGCGCCCAGGATGAATCTCCGCTATCGCCCAAATCAAGAGGACTGCCCTTCACAACAATTCGTTCGACATCCATTGTCCCTAATTTGCTGATGATACCTTCGGTCAGCTCCAGCCCTTCTGCAAGGACAACCATCCCGTTGTCGCGGGTAACAGGCTTGGCAAGCTTCATTCCCGGTGCCGCAAGTTTAACTGGAATTTTCTGCATCAGTCGAACATCTCCTCAAATATAAATAAAAAAATAGGCTGCCAGAGTCAGCAACATTTGAGATCATAATACATGCCGGGAAAGCGCACAACAATTCCCTTTACCTCCATACCGAGTATGACCGCCCCAGTCACAGAGACATCAAGCCCGCAATTACGGGCTATTTCATCAATATGAAGCTTACCGGACGACTCAAGAACATTTGCAATATCATATTCAGGAGGCTGCAACGCTGAAATATCAACTGCAACTTTAGCAGGTTGAGCTTTACCGGGGATATTATTATCATTTTTTACTTTAACAGTTTTAATATCCGGCTTTGCCTTCAAAAGGCGATCCTGATTTACTGCAGGAGCTTCACTGCCTTCAACATCAAGTGTATACCTGATGTTCATTAATACATCTTCACCTGTTTCTACAAGGGCAGCACCTTCTTTAATAAGCTTGAGACAGCCGGAAAAATTTTTCTCTCCAAGGGGACCGGGAAGCGCCATAACCTCTCTGCCCTGTTCCGCCGCAAGTCTGGCTGTAATGAGACTGCCACTGGCCACATCCGCCTCGGCAACCAACACTCCGACACTTACCCCACTGATAATACGGTTGCGAAAAGGAAAATTACCAGCATAGGGGCGGGTTCCCGGAGAAAATTCAGAAAGAATAAGTCCCTTCTCAATCATATCTCTGCGGAGCTCTTCACTACCAGTAGGATAACTATCAACATCAAGTCCGGTTCCTAATACAGCAATAGAAGAACCTACCCCCTTCAATGCTTCTTTATGTGCACATCCGTCAATACCTCTGGCAAAACCGGAAACAACAGTAATACCTTTGCGGGAAAGATCACCGGAAATCCGGCGGGCATAATCGAGTCCAAGTTTACTGCTTTTTCGTGAACCGACAACGGCTACTGCCGGATTGCTGAGAAGAGCCGGGTCGCCATAATAATACAGGTATGTAGGAGGATCGGGAATTTCTTTCAAAGAAGAAGGAAATGAAGGATGAGTCCAGGGTAAAACACCGAAACTAAGACGCATGGCTTCTCTGAACTCTTTCTCAGCTTCAACGCGCCAAAGTTCTTTTATTGTATTTTCCGCACATTTTTCAGAAGCCAGTCTTAAAGAAGGCCATGCCCCTGCATCCTTAAGAGCCTCATACGCCCCCTGATAATGCTTAAGTATTCGGGCCCACGACTTAGGGCCAAGTCCGGGAGTATGCCGCAAAGCAAGACATGCAAAATATTCTTCCTTAAGTGAATTCAAGTGCCGCCGCCGCTTAAGGGTTACCCCTCGATTTCACGCAATCTGGTTCTGCCAATTTTTGCAGGATCTGATTTTGGATAGTCTTCTACAAGAGTTCGCAGATAAAAAACCGCGTTTTCACGATCACCGAGTTTATCGTATGCAAGTCCGATTTTAAGCATTGCATCAGGCACTTTTCCGGCTTTGGGAAAACGTCTGCTGACCTCTTTAAATTTCAGAATTGACTGAGCAAAATTCTTTTCAGAATAATATGTCTCACCTATCCAATAAAGAGCGTTGGGAGAAAGTTTTGCTGATGGATTTTCAGTCAGGTACTGAGTAAGAAGATTGCGCCCTGCAAGCGGTTTATCATTCATAACCAGACGGACACCTTCCTGATAAAGGAGGTCTCCCTTAAGAGACGACACAGGAGCTGTCTTTGCTGCTTCTGTCGATGGGGAAGTACTTTCACCGGGAACATTCATCCACGGCTTTTCTTCGCTGCTCTCACTGCCCCCCATAACGACTGTCTCAGTCTCAGTTACCTCTACAGCAGGAATTTCCTCTTCGACCTTCATGGCCATAATCTTCTGCTGATTTTCTTTTAATTCGGCAAGAGTGCTGTCCAGCTCACTCATCCTGTTCTGTAACTTCTCGATCTGAGCAGTTGTCTCATTATGATTACGCTCGATTTGATCCTTTTGCTCCCGCATCCCTTCCTTAAAGTTAAGGAAATTTTCCTCAAGACTTTTAAGACGCCATTCTTCACTGCCTCCCCATGCGGGCTGCTCTGGTTGTTTGCTGGCGAAACAGCCACTCACTGCACAGGTCAAAATGACTATGGAAAGAATACGAAAATATTTCATCAAAGGTGTCTCCGAATGACTTATAAAACTCATATTGAAATCAGTAAGGGAAATAATAAGTCCCTTGTAAATGATGAATTTGCTTCAAGTTTCAACAGCCATAAAGTAGGCCACTTGAGACCATTTGGCAAGCATATCGCGCCTTTTACAGAATGGTTGCCTCCGTCCCCTTGCTTCCGGACCGAAATTAAGGCAAAAAGTGCACACAAAAGAAGTCATTAATCCCTTTATCTATAAGAAGCAGACTGCTCCCAAAGGCTTGATATTTTAATCAGGACAGACATCTCGAACTTTTCGGAACAATCTGCGTTGGAATAATGCCGGGCTTTTCCCCATATAAATGTTCAGCATTTGAGAGGGAAACCTTGCTTTTTATTGATTAGAACTTACCTGTAGGTGACACCATTTTTTAAGGAAAGCTAATAATGAACATTCCCATGGAACCCATACGTCTCACAGCCCAGTTTACAGCCCAGATGCTTCCCAAAGCGATTGTGGATTTCACCACTCTGGCAGCTATCGGCACGCCCATTCTGGCTGTGATTCTTGAGATTACGGCAAAGGCCCGCAAAAAAGTATTTTACGACAAACTGGCTCAGCAAATAGCAGCTCTATCCCTTATTCTGTATTTGCTTTTCATACTTTGTATGAGCGGGGCTGTACTATATTTTACAAGACAGATGCCATGGTTAAAGGATTGGTTTATCAATCCGGCATCACCAGTAATGATGTTTTACATTACTCTCGGCCTAAGTCTTCTAGGCCTCATTCCATACAAATATTCATGGAAAAAGCTTAAAAAACAAAAACCGCTACACGTAACATTAGGAATCATCGGTATTTTGGGAGGAATTTCTTCCATACATGTGGCCACTGTAATAATGAAAACTTTTTTTTCTCTGCAAACAGCAAGCCCTACTCCGGTTGTGCCTCAGGTTCCTTTTTACACTCACTTCCTCGAACTTCCGGGGATTCCCGCCCTTTGTCTTGCTGGGATTTACCTGATCATGGCTATTTCATTTGCAGCAACTGCCGGAGGACTTTATCTTGTACTACGTCGTAACAAAGATAATTTCGGTCGCGACTATTACAAATTTTCTCTTCCTGTCATAGCCAAATGGGCACTGATTCCTACTTTCGCACAGCTGACTGCTGTTATCGCGATTCTATATTATATGATCGGGTCCAATACTCAGCTTTTGTACCAGAACATGCCAACAGCAATCGCTCTGGGAACATCGCTGGGCCTTATCATTCTCTGCTGTGCAATCTGGATCGTTACATGCAAAAGCGAAACACCCATGCGCCATAAGATAGGTCTTGGCCTAGCTCCGTTCTGTATCATCCTTGCTCATGCTACTCTTATGGCTGGAGCAATGAACCTTTATCTGAGCATTGCACAATAATTAAAACAACATACTCTTAAAAAGGCTTCTACGCTTAAGCGCAGAAGCCTTTTTTTGTACCTTGATTCTATCTCTACTACATAAAAAAAGTCCCTCTGGACAGACATCCAGAGGGACTTTGAACTTATAAAATGATCGAGATCTTAAGCTACTGCATTGACCCCTTAACAGTTGCCATGCTGTAAACCTCGTGAGGGTCAAGAATCAGAACAACACTACCGTCACCCATAATTGTTGCACCGGAGACACCCTTGAGATCAAACCCGTTCAGATAGTTACCCAGCGGCTTAATAACAATCTCCTGACGCTCAAGCAATCTATCGACCACAAGTCCCAGCCTACGCTCATTGTCATGAATTATGACAACAGGCAGAACTTCACGGTCAGGATCACTTACAGGCTGTTCCAGTAATTCAGCAAGCTCGGCAATACCAAGAACTTCGCCACGCAAAGTTACAGCTTTACGATTGTTAACCTCAGTTAATCTCTCGGCTTCAATCTTGGTGGTTTCAGAAACAGCATCAAGCGGAATAGCATAGTTTGCACCATTAATCTGAACCATCAATGCATCAATGATAGCAAGTGTCAATGGCAGGGTCAGAGTAAACTTGGACCCTTTACCCACTTCAGACGAGATGTGCACACTTCCCTTAAGATCTTTGATATTGTTACGCACAACATCCATTCCAACGCCACGACCGGAGATATCGGTAACTTTCTCAGCGGAGGAGAATCCGGGAGCAAAAATCAACTCAATAGCTTCCCGGTCATCTAAATTGCGGGCTTCATCGGCAGAGATGACACCCTTTTTAATGGCGACATTACGCATTTTTTCAGGATCAATACCGCGTCCATCATCTTCAACCTCAATAGCAACGGAGTTACCTTTGTGGTATGCACGCAGCCAGACATGACCTTGAGGAGGTTTACCATTAGCTGTACGTTCTTCCTCAGACTCAAGACCGTGGTCAACAGAGTTTCTAATCAGGTGAACAAGAGGATCACCTATTTCCTCAACAACACTCTTATCGAGTTCAGTTTCTTCACCTTCAGTGATAAGCTCAACCCTTTTGCCACTCTTGCGGCTCAGGTCACGCACCAATCTGGGAAATCTTGAGAAAACTGTCTGAACAGCAACCATACGAACCTTCATAATAGTATCCTGAAGGTCGTCAGAAATTCTGGACAACGCGTATGTAGTTTCAGTCAGCTGCTGGGCAACATCCTGTACATCGGATTGTCCATCTTCCAAACCACGAGCCAACATTGTATAACGTCCGCGGCTGATAATAAGCTCACCAATAAGGTTCATCAGATGGTCAAGTTTTTGATGATCAACCCTGATTGTAGACATAGCTTTAGGCTTGCCTTTTGTTGCGGCAACAGGCTCAGCTTTCTTGGGTTTTGCCTTAGGAGCCGGCTTAGCTGCCGGCTTAGCTGCTGGTTTGGCTGCAGGCTTAGGCTCAGGTTTAGGCTCAGGCTTTGGCTCTGGCTTTGGCTCTGGCTTTGGCTCTGGCTTTGGCTCTGGCTTTGGCTCTGGCTTTGGCTCTGGCTTTGGCTCTGGCTTAGGCTCTGGCTTAGGCTCAGCTTCATCGACATCCGAATCACCGTTACCTTTTAATTCAGCGACAGCAGAATCAATCATCTCTGAAATAATACCGCACTCCTGTCGCAGCAAATCAAGCATAAGCCCAAAATCCATATCGGAACTACGCGCCTGATCAACAAGACCTGCTGTACGCTCGGAGTACTCTTTGAGATCATCAAATCCCATATATCCAGCTGAATTCTGGATGGAAATAAGACTTCTGTACAAGCCGTCAATATAATCTTTCTGACTTGAATCCTCGGCGAGAGTTTTCAAAGCCAGTTCAATATTATCAATCTGCTGGCGAACGGTCTGCTGGAAAATTGAAATATCTTCAGGGTCCATTCCGTCAACGACTTCTTCT
>JMSU01000360.1_pt1 | contig 11329 bp, 7 predicted proteins | sample 179011 | NCBI WGS metagenome assembly JMSU01 (sample SAMN02769580, study PRJNA246767) | bioreactor metagenome | isolation source: Culture-1 Bioreactor ArsB derived from microbial biomass from the upper 2 cm... | place: Germany: Bremen | collected day 87 after inoculation
TCGGTGAAGGAAGACATAGGAGTATATGATAACTTCTTTGAGCTAGGAGGACATTCATTAAAAGCAACGATATTAATATCTAGAATACACAAAGAATTAAATGTAGAGATTCCATTAAAAGAAATATTTAAGGGTGGAACAATAGATAAAATATCGAAATATATAGGTGGAACAGATAAATGCCGATATAAACCCATAGAAAAGGCAGAGATAAAAGAATTTTATGAACTATCCTATAATCAAAAAAGACTTTGGATAATTAATCAGCTCAATACTGAAAGTACAGCCTATAATCTATATACAAATATCGAAATTAAGAATAGAGTTAACAAAGAAGCAATAAAAAAGGCGCTCAATCGAATTATAGATAGACATGAAAGTTTTAGAACTGGAATTAAAATAGTTGATGGTGTGCCAGTTCAATTTGTTAAGGAAGAAATTGATCTACCATTTACCGTAATAGATATTTCAATATTAGATGAAGAGGAAAAAGAAAGAAGGAAAGAAGTGATTTCTAATAATGAGATGGCCATTTCCTTCGATTTAGATAAAGTGCCTCTTTTTAAAGCAGTACTTTTAAAGCTAGATGAAGATTATTACAATCTTATATTAAAGATGCATCATATTATTTCCGATGGGTGGTCCATGGAAATAGTGAAAAGAGAGTTTTTGAGTTTATATGAGGGATATCTAACTGGCAATGAAGTGGGATTGCCATCACAACAACATCAGTATAAAGACTTTTCAGAATGGCATAATAGACAGTTAGCTAACATGGAGTTAAAAGAAAAAGCGCATCAGTTTTGGCTGCAAAAATTAAAAGAAGGGATTCCTAAACTAGAGTTTCCAAAACATTTTATTAGAAATGCTAGGGAAAATGAAGGTTCTGCATATAGGTGTGTACTGGATGAAAAAACAAAATATAAGCTTAAGGAACTAGCAGATAATAACAATGCTACTCTATTTATGGTAATGTTTTCTGCGTATAACATGTTGCTGTCTCGGGTTTCGATGCAGAAGGACATTGTATGTGGTATTCCAATTGCCGGAAGAGAGCATGTATCTACCCATAACATCGTAGGGTACTTTGTTAATACTATGATTCTTAGAAATAGCATTGGCTATAAAAAGAGGTTTATTGATTTGCTTCATAAAATTAAATTAGATACTTTGGAAGCATTTCAATATCAGAGTTATCCACTTGAAATTGTGCTTGATGACGCAAAAATGAACTACCCTGATATATCTGTATTTTTCAATATGCTTAACATCAAAGGAATTAACTCTTTAGGAAAACTTGACTGCCTCGATGCATATCACATTTGTAAAATACAAGATGTTAAGTTCGACATGGAGTTATATGTCAAAGAGTATAATAATGGTCTTGAGCTTTACTGTAATTTTAAGAAGTCATTATTTTTACCTGAACAGATAGAGTATATGATGAAGGACTATCTCCAGATATTAAAAGACATTAGCGTTAGTCCAAATAAAAGTATTAAGGAATTGCTCTTTAAAAAGAAAAATAAAAAATTAAATCTAGGATTATAGGTGGTGAAGGTATTTATGATTATAGAGTCCTTTGAAAAGTGTGTTTGGAAATATGAAAATAAAATAGCCATTAAAACCTTTGAGAAAAGTCTTACATTTGGGGAACTAAATAATTTAGCAAATTATTTAGCACGGAAAATTCTTATGCTAGATAATAAAAAAAATCATAAAGGTAATAGTCAAACAATTGCTTTACTTTTTGATCATGGTATAGATATGATTATTGCTCTTTTGGCTTCCCTTAAGGCATGTAAAACATATGTTCCACTCGATAGTAAGTATCCAGAGAAGCGACTTGAATATATGACTGAACACTCTGAAGCTCATATAATAATGACAGACAATAAAAATATAGGCATTGCTGAAAAGCTTGTAAACAGTGTGGAACGAGAAATTATCATATTAAATATTGAAAACATGGAAGAAAATATATCTTCAGACAATCTCAAATTAGAGATATCTGAGGATCAGATAACCTATCTATTATATACATCTGGGTCAACAGGAAAACCAAAAGTGGTGATGCAAAATCATAGAAATGTTTTACACTTTATTGATCAGTATACAAAGAATTTAAACGTTACTTCAAATGATAATATGACTCTATTTTCATCTTTTAGTCATGATGCAGCAGTAATGGATATATATGGGGCGTTGCTAAATGGAGCAACGCTTTTCCCAAGGGATATTAGAGAAGATGCAAATTTAGCATTACTGACACAATGGATTAAAGAAGAAAAAATATCTATATGGCATTCTGTTCCTACATTATATAGATATTTTCTAAATACCTTAAAAGGAAGTGAAAATTTTACAGAGCTGAAGTACATTGTTTTAGGTGGAGAAGCGATACTAGAGCATGATATAGATATGTTCAATAAGTTATTTTCTAAAACAATATTATACAATCTTTATGGTCAGTCCGAATCCTCGTATAATTCTGGTCAATATATATTTCCAAAAACTCAAGCAAATAAAATTACGTTAGGAAATTTTGTAGAAGGAACTGAGTTAATTGTTATTAATGAAGAAGGCCAAAGGGCTGAAAGATTTGAGACAGGTGAAATACTTGTGGTATCTAATCATATAGCCTTAGGTTATTGGAAGGATTCTAAAAAAACTTCAAAAGCCTTTTTATATAGCGATGAGCTAGGAAAAATTTATAGAACCGGAGATGTTGGTAGGGTAAACTATGATGGTAGTATTAGATATATTGGAAGAATGGACAATCAGGTAAAGATTAGGGGCTACAGAGTAGAACTAGGAGAGATTGAAAGTAGTTTATTGAATAATGAAGAAATAAAGGAAGCAGTAGTAATAGCAAAGGAAGATATAGATCAAGATAAATGCCTTTATGCGTATATAATATCAAATAGAAAACTTAATGTGACAAAGCTCAGAAAATATTTACTGGAACAGCTTCCAGATTACATGATACCATCATACTTTATGCAGTTAGAAAAGATGCCTCTTACACCAAATGGGAAAATAGATAGAAAGGCACTGTCAGTATTCGATAGAAGTATGCCCATTGGAGTGAAATATGAAGCCCCCAGAAATGAAACAGAGGCTATTCTTGTTGAAACCTGGAAAGAGGTACTCAAAGTAGATAGGATAGGTATAAATGACAACTTCTTTGAGCTAGGAGGGCATTCACTAAAGGCTACATCACTAATAGCAAAGATACACAAAAAAATAAATGTAGAAGTGCCTCTTAGAGAAATATTTACAAAAGCAACAATAAAAGAACTCGCAGAATATATAAATAGTTTAGAAGAAAATATATATTCATCTATACAACCTGTAGAGAAAAGAGAATATTATCCATTATCGTCGGCTCAAAAGCGACTGTATGCACTGCAACGGTTTAACCTAGATGAGATAAACTATAATATGTCAAAGGTAATAACTTTGGAAGGAATAGTCAACAAAGACAGAATTGAAAAAGTATTGGATAAGTTAATAAAGAGGCATGAAATTTTAAGAACATCATTCGAACTTATAGATGGTGAGCCAGTTCAACAGATACATGACGAGATAGCATTTAAGATAGATTATTTAGAAGTATGCGAGAAAAATGTAAAAGAGATTCTAAAGGAATTCATTAGTCCTTTTGATTTTAGCAAAGCCCCCCTGATGAGAGTTGGATTGATAAAACTGTCTGAGGATAAACATATACTAATTTTTGATATGCATCATATTATATCAGACGGAACATCAATGGGTATACTTATAAAGGAATTTACGGAGATTTATAAAGGAGAAGAGCATACTAAGCTTAAAATACAATATAAAGATTATGCAATATGGCAAAGAGAAGTATTAGGAAGCAATTTAAAGAAACAGGAAGAATATTGGGTAGAAAAGTTTAACGGTGAGATACCAGTACTAAATATGCCTACGGATTATCTAAGACCATCTATAAGAAGTTTTGAAGGAGATATAGTAGACTTTAGATTAAATAAAGAGTTAACATCAGGATTAAAGAATATAGCAAAGGAAACTGGGACAACCATATATATAGTACTTCTTGCAGGGTATAATGTATTGATGTCAAAATATAGTGGTCAAGAGGATATAGTAGTAGGAAGTCCTATAGCCGGTAGATCCCATGCTGACTTAGAGAACATTATAGGAATGTTTGTAAACATGCTGGTAATGAGAAATTTTCCTAAGGGGAATAAAACTTTTAGAGAATTTCTAGAGGAAGTAAAGCAGACAGCGCTACAAGCCTATGAAAATCAAGATTATCAATTTGAAGAACTAGTAGAAAAACTGAATGTAAGAAGGGATATGAGTAGAAATCCACTCTTTGATATAATGTTTGTGCTACAGAATATTGACGTTGAAAGCAACGAGTTAGATGGTTTAAAAGTAAATCCATATAACTATGAAAAGAAAACATCAAGATTTGACATGACATTAAATGCAGTAGAATTGAGGGGAAAAATAGAGTTTAATATAGAATATTGCACTAAGATTTTTAGAAGAGACACGATAGAAAGATTAAGTAGACATTTTATAAATATACTCCAAAATATAGTGGAAGATGTTGAAGTAAAAGTGAGCGAAATACAAATGATGTCAGAAGAAGAAAAGAGGCAGATACTACATCATTTTAACTGCACAAAAGGAGATTATCCAAAAGAAGGTACTATACAACAGCTATTTGAACAACAAGTGAAAAAGACACCAAATAATATAGCCTTGATATATGAAAATAAAATGCTGACATATAGAGAATTAAATGAAAAGTCAAATAGTCTAGCTAGGATATTAAAGGAAAAGAAAGTAAAACCAGACAACTTAGTAGGTATAATGGTTGATAGATCATTAGAAATGGTAATAGGGATATTAGCAGTACTAAAGGCTGGAGGTGCGTATTTACCTATAGATCCTGAGTATCCAGAGGATAGAATAAGCTATATGCTTTCAGATAGCAATACAGAGACATTGCTTATTCAAGGTGAGTTAAGCAATAATATAGATTTTGAGGGAGAAACAATAAATTTAGTGGATGATGATATATATAAATATAATTGTAGTAATTTAGAAGTAGTTAATAAACCCCAAGATCTAGCGTATGTAATATATACTTCTGGTTCAACAGGAAAACCTAAAGGTGTTATGATTGAGCATAGAAATGTATGCAATTTTGTAATGGGAATGACAAACAAAATAGACTTTCTATCAACAAAAACTATACTTGCATTAACTACTATATGTTTTGATATATTTTTTCTAGAAACTATACTACCTTTAACTAAGGGCATGAAGGTTGTAATAGCAAGTAAGGAGCAGCAAAAATATCGAGAATTGTTGGAACAAACTATTATAAAAAATAATATTGATATGTTGCAAATAACACCATCAAGGCTTAAGTTGTTAATTTCTAATGAAAATGGCTTATTGAGTTTAAGGAAAATAAAAGAACTAATGGTTGGAGGAGAAGAATTTCCTAAGAAATTATTTGACAATATAAGGTCAAACTTACAATTAAAAACAAAAATATATAATTTATTTGGACCCACAGAAACAACGATTTGGTCAATGCTAAAGGATTTAACTGGGGAAGAAGAAATAACTATAGGAAAACCTATAGTGAATACTGAAATACTTATTGTAGATAAAGACAATAATTTACAGCCTATAGGATTACCAGGGGAATTATGTATTTCAGGAGAGGGTGTTGGCAGGGGATATATAAATAAACCGGAACTGACAAATGAAAAATTTGTGGTAAATCCATTTGAATCTGATAAAAAGATGTATAGAACAGGGGATTTAGCGAGATGGTTACCAGATGGGAATGTAGATTTTTTAGGAAGGATAGATAAGCAAGTAAAAATACGGGGTTATAGGATAGAGCTTGAAGAAATAGAAAAGCAGTTGCTCTGGTATGGAGAAATAAAAGAAGTAGTAGTAACAGCAAGAGAGGATAAAAATGAGAATAAATATTTATGTGCATATCTAGTATCTGAAAGAGAATATACAATATCAGAGTTAAGGAATTATTTATCTAAGGAGTTACCGGAATACATGATACCGTCATACTTCATTTATATGGAAAGGATGCCTCTAACTCTAAATGGCAAATTGGACAGTAAAGCATTACCTAAGCCAGACGTAAATTTATATAGCAGAGTAAAATATTTAGCTCCAAGAAATGAAGTAGAAAAAAATGTAGTTAAGATATGGAAGGAAATATTAGCAACAGAAGGAGAAATAGGAATAGAAAATAACTTTTTTGACTTAGGAGGACACTCTTTATCATTAATAAAACTCATTGACATGATAGCAAAAGAAGTAAAAATTTCATTATCAGTACAGGATATATATTCTAATCCAACTATTAGGCAAATTTCCGAAGTTATAAAAAATAAAAAAGAAAACTCTAATGTTTTCTTTGAGATTCAATTAGAATTAGAAGATAAAATCTTAACTGAATGTTATATAAAAAACTATAAAGTTGGCTCTAAGAATTATATTGTCTTATATACTGATAATTATGTAGATGACATCATTTTACTGATTAAGAATCAATTTTCTAAAATGCATCTGCCCCATTATATAAGGCCACTTATAAATCTCAATAAGAAATATGTTGAAGATAAATTTGATAATAAATTAGAATTTTTAACACAAATAGGTATTGAAAGTAGTTTAACTAATGAAACTAAAAAGGATAAATTTCTTAAAGAGATAAGCAAAACCATTGATTTACAAGCAAGTAACATAGAAAGCAGTATGACTTCAGGTGAAATCATTGATAAATACGAATGTTTACACTTTCATTATCAGTATATAGAGAAAGAATATGCACATTACTTGCTTTTGGATATTGAAGTTAATGACGTATCTGATCCTAACGATATTAAACTTACACTTCTACAATTGATAAATAATACTCCATTGTTGAGAAGCAAAATATTAAAAGAAAAAAGTGAATTTTATTTTATTGAATTTGATTGCTTAAAGACCCTAGAATTGAGTGTAATTGATATTCCAAATTATTGTGAAATTGGCTATAACTTAATAACTGATTTTATAATATCTTCATATAATAATAGACAATTTTATATAGTTGACAAGTTCAATGACACCTTGTATAAAATGATAGTCTTTAGAAAGAACAGGAGAGATTTTCAGATAATATTTTATGTGGATCATGTAATCTTTGATGGTGCCAGTAAGCATATATTGAAGAAAAGATTTTGGCAATATTACTCTTCAATCGTAGAAAGAAAGGAACTACAACAAGAAAAAACCACTAAAATGTCTTACAAAAGCTATATAGAGAGTGTCAATAACTCAACAAATATGATCAAACTCAAGAGATATGTTTCAAGTGACTATTTCTTAAGATTAGAGGAAGCTGTTCGCATTTTTAAAAGAACGTATTCAAAAAATGAGAACTCCTTGATTATTTCAGAACCAGAGTTTTTCGAGTATAATTTTGATTTGACTAGTGATTATAAAGCAATTGATGAAAAAAATAGTGAAGCTATTGCTCTTTGGCTAGCAGTGAATGTAATTGAAGATATATTCAAATGTAAAGAAATAGTAATGAAAGTAATGTGTAATATGAGGTCATATTGGAGAGATGATTGTTTAAACACTATAGGAGATTTCCATACAAGCATACCAGTTATATTTGAAATAAATCAGAACAATTCTTTAGACTATTACAACGAGCTTAATGATATAAAATCAAAGCATTATGTCAAAGAAAAAATATATATAGAGAATATGATTTATAATAATTATTATAAACATACACCTGAATCTAAAAGAATAGTTAACTTACTTGAAGATATTCCGTTTGCTTTTAATTTTATCGGTGAATTGAAAGAGAACGAAAACTATACTATTAAGAAGAAGATAAGGGGTAATAAAAATAGATATCGAATAACAGGATATACCAAGAAAAATAAGATATGCTTAGTGGTACGAAATGGGGTTCCAAAAGATAGGCTAAATTATATTAGGAATTTAGATACTAAATTAAAGAAGATGAATATATTTAGTAAAGTTAGTAACGACAAAAAAATAACAAATAATTAGTAAAACTATTTGAGATTAATTTGGTTGGATTTAATCATTTAGGGCAATCCACCCTAAAGCCCCATGGCAGAATATAAATTATTTTGTGTAAATGGATGATTTATTAAAAATTCACATGTGAATAATTATTAATTATATATGTATAAATAGCCCAAAGGGCCACAGGGGGTGACTGGAGAGTTACCCCTATATTTTTATGTGTCTTATAGCTTATATACTCAACTTTCGCAGCAAAAATCGCCTAGTAATGACTTGATATAGCTAGGTTGAGAGTCAATCCAATTTTGAACTAGACATTTTATGTCTTTTGTGATTGTCTTTGATTTTTTATTTCCATAATCTATGAACAAATTGATAAGTTCTCTTATGGTTTTTTCAAAAGTCATATCTTGAACTTCATCACAATAAAGAAAAAATAATTCTCCAAGAGTCCTTTGATCTTGATGATTTCTTCTTTGATACTCAAGCGTTATATACCTCGTAAATACCAGAAAGTATGATTTATGAACATGTCGAAGCTAGTTCCTTGAAACTCTTTGCCAAGCTTTAATAATGACCTGGTAGATTTAAAGAAAACTTCTATACTCCATCTAATGCCATATAGTCTAACTATTTCATTATCAGATAAGGATATGTCTGTGCTAAGAAGTACTAAATATTCTTTAGAATTACTCCTATTTTTTACAAATACTAGCTTTACAGGTATAGCATTTTTAGTAGTAACAACTAAAGAACCTATAATTTGAGACCTTGAACTGGCTCTGAGCTTTTTTCTAAGGTCAGATAATTTAAGGCGTTCACCTTTATATGGATATCTTTGTTTAAGCTCTTTAACCATACCAATTACATCAAGACCTTCATCTAAGATTCCTTGAATTAATGGTTCAATGAGTAAACCAAGTATCCATCAAGACATAACTTGCTTCTATTCCAGCATTTAAAGCTCCTTTTATCAGGTTCAGCGAAGCTGTAGGTTTTTGCTCAAGTGCTTCTAATCTTCTTTTATAACCGCAGGTTCTTTTATCAATTTTTTCATCAATATCATTAAACCTGTTTTTAGATTTAGAAGAACACATCATGGCAAAATTAACAGGGACAAAACTAAATCCATCAGACCATCCAATAGTAAGCATTTCATAACCTTTTGTAAAATTCATAGTAGAATGGTCGAAAATACGGCTTAAAAGCTCCACTTTTTTAGCACGAGCTTTTGAAATTACTGAATCATCAAGTATTAGAACATTGACTCTATCAGATGATGTTAGTCCTTGGAAATGAGTAATCACCTTAAGTGATAATAAATAGATAAATTTCTTCCATGAATAACGAGAGTTATTTAAAAACCTAACATTATCTGAGGTTAACTTCAGACTTATATCCGAAAATCACTGATTCGGTAGAAGATAAATTTTCATCCTTAATACCGGAGGTGTTCTTCTATGAAGCTGACTGATTTTGCTAGAACACTGACTGGGTTTTTATCGGCATATCTACCAGAACAAAGAAATGTCAGTACAAATACAGTAAAATCTTATAGAGGTACTTTTAAACAGTTGTTGATATTTTTTGATGAAATACTTGGCATTAAGTCTGAGCATCTTGCTCTTAATAGAGTAACTGTTGAAAGAGTAAAGGACTTTCTAATTTGGCTTGAAAAGTCTAGATGTGTTAGTATTAATACCTGTAATCAGCGATTAGCTGCTATCCATAGCTTCTTTAGATATGTACAATCAGAAAGCCCAGAAATTCTGTTTGAATGTCAACGAATTCTAGGAATACCTTTTAAGAAGAGAAAAAGGAAAACAATTAACTATCTTACACAACAGTGCCTGAAGGCCTTGTTAGAACAACCTGATATTACTAAAGTCAAAGGACGTAGAGACTTAACAATGACAGCTACTCTTTATGATACAGGAGCTCAAGTATAAGAGTTAATTGATTTAAGGTCATGCGATATCAGGTTAGCAAAACCTGCAATTGTTATATTAACTGGAAAAGGGAATAAACAGAGATCTGTACCCATTATGGGAAAAACTCGACGATTGTTAGAAGAGTATATGAAAGAACAGAATCTTTTAGAAAATGGGAGTCAAAAACATCCCTTGTTTTACAATAGCAGTAGACGTCCCTTTACAAGACCAGGTATTACGTATATTTTACAAAAATATCTTAACAAGGCTAAAGAAACATATTCAGATATGGATTTTCCAGAAAGACTACATCCTCATATGATAAGGCATACAAAAGCTATGCATCTATTGGAAGCTGACATGAATCTAATCTATATCTGTGATTTGTTGGGTCCTGTGGTTGTCAGGAGATAATCTCACCCCTTAAAAACTATGATAGGAAGTACAATACCCAAATTCTGACTACTGCAATAAAATACATTGAAAACGATGGAAGTGTAAAAAGAACTTCTGAAGAGCTCTTTCAACATGACAACACGATTAGATATAGGATTAATAAAATGAAAGAAATTTTAGGGATGGAGAAATTAGATGGAAGCTTTTATGAACAGCTTTCAATTGCAATAAAAATCTACAAAATTTTTAATAAGGATACTTAATGGCTTTGAGAAATATACAAAATGAATGGCCTTGTATTTTAAGATATTACAAAGGAAAAGCTTACGAAATGAACGAATATTTAGACATAGCGGTAACTTGACCTTTTTATACGTACGAAATGGGGGATATGAATGACAAGACAATTAAAAGCAGACTTAGCATTACTATTTGTAACGATAGGTTGGGGAGCATCATTTATACTGACAAAGATTGCTTTAGATGAACTTCCAACGTATAATTTTTTAGCAATTAGATTTATACTAGCAGCAGCTATCTCTTCACTTTTCTTTATTAAGAATATGATGAAGATAGACAAAAAGACATTAAAATTAGGTATATTTTTAGGAATTATCTTATATTTGCATTATGCATTTCAAACCGTTGGACTAAAATATACTACAGCATCTAAATCAGCATTTATAACCGGTATGAATGTAATAATGGTACCAATATTTTCGCCCTTATTATTAAAGAAAATACCCAAAAAAGCCTCTATGTATGGGGCTGGGCTAGCTTTTATCGGTATGGGTCTATTAAGCTTAAACGAGATGACATCGATACAAAGTATAAATATTGGTGACGTTTATACCTTAATTTGCGCCGTGATATTTGCACTATATATAATAGCAGTTGGTAAATTTACA
>JMSU01000361.1_pt1 | contig 11318 bp, 14 predicted proteins | sample 179011 | NCBI WGS metagenome assembly JMSU01 (sample SAMN02769580, study PRJNA246767) | bioreactor metagenome | isolation source: Culture-1 Bioreactor ArsB derived from microbial biomass from the upper 2 cm... | place: Germany: Bremen | collected day 87 after inoculation
AACTTAGTAAGGGGTTTAAATCCGTGGCCCGTTGCTTATACTATGTATAAAGGTAAAAAAATGAAGATTTGGAAAGCGAATACTTCTAGTGTTACAAGTACTGAGGAACATGGAAAAATAATTAAGGTTGATAAATCCGGTATTTATGTAGGTACTGGTAATGGAGTACTTGCAATTGAAGAAATACAGCTTCCAAACAGCAGAAGAATGACTGTTGATGAGTATATAAGGGGTAATGCAATAGAAAATAACGTAGTTTTAGGTGAATAATATGAAAAACATTATACTTGGCAAAGATAAGAATATATTTCTCAATATTATGGTTATGATTATCCTAGTTATGTTCTTTTTGGCTATAGGCTTAATAGTACTACTTCAAAATAGTGGCTTACATTTATATATAATTATTATAGGAATATTGGTTTCTATTTTTATTTCTATAGTAATGTATTTATTAGGATTGTTATTATTAACAATTAGAATTGCTAAAAATGGTAGTATAGCAAAAAGGTTAATACCCATTTTTGAAAACTCAATAAAATATATTTATCCAATTATGATTATGTTTTCAAATATGATGAAGATTGAAAAAGACCCAATCAGAAGATTTTTTTCAGAAATTAATAATAAAATAGTAATTTTAAAAAGTGAAAAGCTTAAGCCAGAGGATATACTTATTATAACTCCCCATTGCTTACAAAAATCGCTTTGTAAGCATAAAGTAACAGGTGATATTAATAACTGTCAAAGATGTGGGGCATGTGATATTAATAAACTTCTTGATCTATGTACTAGCTATAACGTAAAACTTGAGGTAGTTACAGGGGGGACTTTAGCTAGGAAGATTATAAAGGACCATAGACCTAAGGGTATAATAGCAGTGGCTTGCGAAAGGGATTTATCCCACGGTATTTTAGATGTTAAGGGAATACCCGTTATTGGGATAAAAAATGAGAGACCCCAGGGACCATGCCGCAATACCTGCGTAGATGTAGATGAAGTAGAAAAGGCTATAAAGCATTATTTAAGGAGGTAATGCAATGTATGGATTTGGAAGCTATTATGGAAGTATGATTTTCTTGTTACCAGCAATGATATTTGCATTTTATGCTCAAGGTAAGGTTAAGAGCAGCTTTAATCGTTACCTGAGGGTTAGGAATATGAGAGGATATACTGGTGTTCAAGTTGCAAGAATGATATTAGATAGAAATGGTTTAAGAGATGTTCAGATTGAGCACATAGGTGGACAACTTTCTGACCACTACGATCCTAGAAAAAAGGTGATAAGACTTTCAGGAAATGTATATAACGGTACGTCTATAGCATCAATTAGTGTAGCAGCCCATGAGGTAGGCCATGCCATCCAGCATGCAACAGGATATGCTGCACTTAATTTTAGAAACAGTCTTGCTCCAGTAGCATCCTTTGCCTCACAATTTGCTATACCTTTAGCTTTTATAGGCGTTTTCCTTAGAACTGAGATGCTAATAACCTTAGGCATATATATATACATTGCAGCAATAGCCTTTCATGTGATAACTCTACCTGTGGAGCTTAATGCCAGTTCAAGGGCAATCAAACAGCTTACATCAAATGGATTAATTTACAACGAAGAGGAAAAATCTGCAAAGTCTGTATTAAATGCCGCTGCCTTGACTTATGTTGCAGCCGTTGCTGTTTCGATCGCGAACCTTTTAAGATTGCTTGTTTTGAGAAATAGTAGAGACTAAGGATACGTATTAAGATACACAGGAGGAATAATATGAGCAGCACAAATCCTAGGAGAGTAGCTATAAATATATTAGTTGACATAGAAGAAGATCGTGCCTTTTCTAATATAGCTATCAATAAATACCTAAAGAAAAATGAAGTGTCATCCTTGGATAGACGCTTTATTAGCCAGTTGGTTTATGGGGTGTTGGAAAACAAATTGTATCTAGACTATATAATACAAAATTTTTCCAAGACTAAACTACATAAGATTGAAACTGAAATTCTAAATATTTTAAGGTTGGGACTTTATCAGATTATTTTTTTAGAGAAGGTTCCCAACTCCGCAGCTGTAAATGAGTCTGTAAAAATTGCTAAGAAGATGAATTATAGGCTTTCTGGCTTTGTAAATGGAATACTAAGGAATTATGTTAGAAATCAAAACAAGGTTAAATTACCAAGTTATGATAAAAATCCTAATCAACATTTGTCAATAAAGTATTCACATCCTGAGTGGTTAGTTAGTAAGTGGGTTAATGATTATGGGATTGACTTTACAAAGGAGCTGTTAAAGGCTAACAATAGTTCTCCGCATTTGACTATTAGGGTTAATACCCTTAAGACCACAAGAGAGGCTTTAATTGAGGAATTAAACAGTGAAGATGTAGTTTGCAGGAAAGGTGATTTTGCCAATGAGGCAATCGTTATAGAGTCAATGAAAAGTAGACTCGACCATTTAAAAGCTTTCAACAAAGGGTTGTTTCAAGTACAAGATGAAAGCTCCATGTTGGTTAGTCAAGTACTAAATCCCATGGAAGGTGAGTTTGTAATTGATGTTTGTAGTGCACCAGGTGGAAAGTCCACGCATATAGCTGAGCTTATGAAGAATAAAGGCAGAATATTATCAAGGGACATTCATGATCATAAGTTGGATATTATTAGGGAAAATTCTAATAGACTGGGGACTTCGATTATAGAAACAGAAAGATTTGATGCAACGACTTTGGATGAGAGACTTTTAGGCAAAGCTGATAAGGTCTTGGTTGACGCGCCTTGCTCAGGCCTTGGTATCATAAGACGTAAGCCTGAAATAAGATATTTTAAAGAATCTAAAGACATCACAGAACTTTCAAAGCTACAACTTCAAATATTAAATGTAAGTTCTAAATATGTAAAAGTTGGAGGCGCTATTGTATACAGTACATGTACTATTCAAGATGAGGAAAATGCCAATGTTGTTAAGAAATTTTTAGATCAGAACGATAAATTCACATTGATAGACATAAATAAAAGTCTTCCTGAGGAAATCAGGTCAAATGAAAGCTTTTTACAATTATACCCCCATACATCAAAAACAGATGGGTTCTTTATTTGCAAAATTAAAAGAGTAAAGTAGAAGCTGTATGAGTTGGACAACAAATTGGACTAGTTTAAAACTGGTGAAATTTATGATAGAATTATTACTATATTACGGAAAATTATAGTTAACTTGAATAAAATTGCAGTAATAACCAATTAACTAACGTGTTTTTGAAATTATTTATGTTAATTCCTAAACTAGAAAGTTGTGTATATTAGTTTTACATAGTATGTGGTTATGCAGTTTTTTCAATTGTTAATTAAGTTTTGGGGTGATTTAATGGAATGGGTATCAAAAACTGATATTGGTAAGATAAGGAATAAAAACGAAGATTCTCTTTTTATCGATGAAAAGAATAATTGTATTTTTATTGTAGCTGATGGCATGGGTGGCCACAATGCTGGCGAAATAGCAAGCAAGGTTGCCGTTGAAAAAAGTTAGTAAATTTATAGAAACTAATTTAAGTGGTATAAATGTTTCTAAGGAAAACGAGATTGCTGATCTCATTGAAGAAGCCATAGAAACTGCAAATAATGAAATATACAAGCAATCCCTAAATAATGAAGAGCGTGATGGGATGGGGACAACCATTACGATGTCCTTGTTTATCGATAATAAAATATATTTAGGGCACATAGGGGATAGCAGGGCCTATCTTTTAAGAACTGGTGAACTAAAGCAGCTTACGGAAGATCATACCTTAGTATGCCAACTTGTAAAAAATGGTAGTATTACTGAGGTAGAAGCAAAATCCCATCCAAAAAGAAATGTAATTACCAAGGCCTTAGGAACTGAAAGATGTCCCATACCGGATATTATTGATCATGATATCAGAGATGGAGATATTATTATTCTTTGTACAGACGGACTAACAAACATAGTAGATGACTATGAGATAAAAAAGTCCTTTGAAAATATGCAAAATCTTCAGGATGCTTGTGATTATTTAGTGGATCAAGCTAATGATAGAGGTGGATTTGATAATATTACATTAATTGCTATCAGATATAAGCATAGTTAATGAGGGAGTTGAAACTATGATTGGAAAAATACTAGGTAAGAGATACGAAATACTTGAAAAGATTGGTGGAGGCGGTATGGCTTTAGTTTATAAGGCCAAGTGTCGTCTTTTAAATAGATTTGTTGCTGTAAAAATACTCAGGCCCGAATTTATAAGTGATGAAGATTTTATAAATAAGTTTGAAAAGGAATCTCAGGCTGCAGCTAGCCTTTCACATCCCAATATTGTTAATATTTATGATGTGGGCACTGATAACGAGACCCATTACATTGTTATGGAATATGTTGATGGAAAGACCTTAAAAAAATATATAAAAGAAAAAGGTTCCTTATCAAATGATGAGGTCATCAAGATTTCTAAGCAGATTGCTTTAGCACTGCAACACGCACATAATAATCATATTGTACATAGAGATATAAAGCCTCATAATATTTTAATCACAGAGGATGGCAGAGCTAAGGTTACAGATTTTGGTATAGCTAGAGCTATTACCTCATCGACTATAACAAATACTGGGAGTGTTATTGGATCTGTGCATTATTTTTCACCGGAACAAGCTCGTGGTGGCTTTGTTGATGAGAAATCTGATATATATTCTCTTGGTGTAACCATGTTTGAAATGACAACAGGAAGAGTGCCCTTTTCCGGTAATACTCCTGTAACTGTAGCATTAAAGCATCTAAAGGAAGAAGTTATACCACCATCTATGATTAATCCTGACATTACAAATGGTCTAGAAAATATAATTCTAAAATCAATGCATAAAGACAAAAATAAAAGATATGATAGTGCAATTATGCTTTATAATGATTTGGAAGAATCACTCAATAATCCAGAGCATAGTGTAGCAATTTTAGATGATGATGAATCTCCTACAAGGATAATACCTGTGATAAGTGATTTAGATGTATTGGTGGATTCGCCAAAGGAGAAGAAAAAATCGAACAAGCTTACCCTAGCAATCGGAATAGTATCTGCGATGATGATTTCAGTTATGGTAGTGTCTGGGGCCTTCTATAATGTTTTTAAAGACAGGTTTGGCGTTCAGGAAGTTCAAGTACCTGATATAACTAATAAATCTGAAGATATTGCGAAGAGCAATTTACAAGGCCTAGGTCTAAACGTAATGGTTGAGAATGAACTTTATGATAATGAAATACCATTAGGGTATGTAATCAGCCAGGATCCTGAACCGGGTATCCCTGTTAAGGAAGAGTATACTGTTAGGCTTACTGTGAGCCTAGGAGCAAAGAGGGTTGATGTTCCAAATATCAAGCATAAAGACGTTGAGGAAGGAAAAATTCTTTTAGAAAATAATAGATTAGAAATTGGCAATATTGATTATGTGTATAATGATTTGCCTATAGGTATTATTATTTCTCAAACACCAGAGGCCGGCACCCAAACAGAAGAAGGTACTTCCATTGATGTTGTTGTAAGTCAAGGTGGCAAAATAGAAAATGTTATCATGCCCAACCTAATAGGTAAGAATCTTAATGATGTTAAGGATGCAGCGAGGAAGCTGGAGTTAATTTTAAACAAGATCAGCTATGAGTTTAGTGAGGATTTTGATAAAGATTTAGTTATATCACAGACTATTTCTGCTGGATCAGAGATTAAACAAAACTCTGTTTTTAATATAGTTGTAAGCAAGGGATCTGAAGAAGTAGAACAACCACCGGAAGACGGTGAATCAGCTCCAATTGTAAAGCAATATAGAATTCGTCTGACCTTTGACAAAGAAGAACAAGTAGTTAAAGTCGTTAAGACTGAAAATGGGATTCCTACAGTATTGCACGAAGGAGTTCATAAAAAAGATGAAGAAGAGCTTAGATTAAATGTGTCTGGTAAAGGTATGGTTAAAGTGGACGTTTATTTCGGGAATGAATTAATACAGTCGGTAGAAAGGGAATTTAAATAAGGAGGAATTGAATGAAGAAAGGTATTATTGTTAAAGGAATCGGTGGATTTTATTACATAAAACATAGTGAAAATATTTATGAGTGTAAAGCCAGGGGGAAGTTTAGAAATAAAAAAATCACACCTTTGGTTGGAGATTACGTTGAGTTCGCATTTGATGAAAATACAGGTCAAGGAGTAATTGAAGATATTTGTGATAGAAAGGTAGAACTTATAAGACCTCCAGTAGCAAATGTCGAACAAGCAATCATAGTTTTTGCTTTAAGGAATCCTGATCCGAATCTAAGGTTGTTAGACAAGATCTTAGTAATGTCAGAGTATCATAACCTAAAACTCAAAATATGTGTAAATAAAATTGACTTAGATAATAATGAATTATTTAAAGATATTACTCAGATCTATAAAGATACTGGATATGAAATAATACCTTGCAGTACTAAACAAAACATTGGTATAGAGAGAATAAAAGAGGTTTTAAAGGATAAAATATCTGTCTTTGCGGGACCATCTGGAGTCGGTAAATCCAGTATTTTAAATAATGTACAATCTGGATTAGAATTGAAAACAGGTGAATTGAGCGCTAAAATAAAAAGAGGAAAGCATACAACGCGTCATTCAGAGCTTCTACAACTTGAATTTGGGGGATGGGTCGTTGATTCACCAGGATTTACATCATTAAATATTGATTATATTGAGACAGAGGATTTAAGCCATCTATATCCTGAATTTAGTAGGCATAAGGATGACTGTAAATTCGCAAACTGTCTCCATATTAATGAGCCAGACTGTGGAGTGAAGAAAGCATTGAAAATGGGAAAGATAAACAGTAATAGATATAACAACTATATTGAGTTTTTCAAACAAATAAGTGATGTGAAAAATAGGAGGTACTAATCATGATAAAACTTTCTCCATCAATACTTTCAGCAGATTTTTCAAATCTTATTGAGGATATAAAGATTGCTGAAAAAGCTGGTGTAGAACTACTGCATATTGATGTAATGGATGGACATTTTGTTCCCAATATAAGCCTCGGACCTGTTGTTTTAAATAGCATAAAGGGAAAGACATCCTTGCCCTTTGATGTACATCTTATGATTGAAAATCCAGATACGTATATTCCTGAATTTGCTAAGGCTGGTGCAGATATTTTAACGGTTCATGTGGAAGCCTGTCCGCATCTTCACAGAACAATACAAAATATAAAATCATTTGGAATTAAGGCAGGTGTTTCTCTAAATCCTGCGACACCTTTAAGTTTAATAGAGGATATTCTTGAAGATTTAGATATGGTATTGATCATGTCGGTAAATCCTGGATTTGGAGGACAAAAGTTTATAGAGAGCTCACTGAAAAAGATAAAAAGGCTAAGAAAAATGATAGAAGAAAAAGACCTTGATATAGATATAGAAGTAGATGGTGGAATTAAAATAGACAATGTGAGTAGGGTAATAGAGGCTGGTGCTAACGTAATCGTTGCTGGGTCAGCGGTTTTTAATGGCGATTCTATAGTAGAAAACGTGTTAGCATTTAAAGAAAAATTCAAAGAAATTTAGGGAGTTAATAATGAGGTACATTATAGTTTCAAATGGGAGTATTAACGATTATAGTTTTTATAGTAACATAATTAGCTCCGATGATTTTGTTATTTGTGCTGATGGAGGAGCTAAACATCTGATTAAGATGGATATTGTTCCAAATGTAATCATTGGAGATTTAGACTCAATAGATGAAGATCATAAAAAAAAGTTCTTAGAGAAGAAGGTTGAGTTTCAAAAATTCCCTACTAACAAGGATGCCACCGATACGGAGTTGGCTTTAGATTTTGCCTTATCTCACAATCCTTCGGAAATAATTTTTATTGGAACCCTTGGTAGTAGAATGGATCATTCTATTGCTAATGTTACACTATTAAAGAAAGTCCTAGATAAAAAAATTAAAGGCAAGATGATTAATGAGAATAACGAAATCTATATTATAGATGAAAAAAACAATAAATTACTTTTGTCAGGAGAGAATTATGAATATTTATCACTAATACCACTATGCAATAAGGTTATAGGAGTTACTCTAGAGGGGTTTAAATACCCTCTAGTGGACGCAGAGATTTCATTTGGATCTTCTATAGGAGTCAGTAATGAATTTGCTAAGAAACAAGCCTCAGTAAGAATAACAGAAGGATTACTTCTAGTGATTAAAGCTAAGGATTAGAAATTAAAATTAGAAATAGAAACTAAAACACTTGCAAATATGTAAGTGTTTTTTTGTGTCATAAAATAACCAAGAGGAATAATATATATTAATAAACCTAGGGAGTGATTGTCATGTTACGTAGGAGGCTTTTGGCACGGAAAATTCTTGGCGTAATTCTAGGGTTAGCAGGAGCAATAATAGTAATAGAATTTGTTCCTTTGCAATTTTGGTATGTAATACTAGTTTCATTAATAGTAGTATTTTTCATTGTTCTATTCTTTTATTTATAATGGACATGAGGTGTTTTAATGGGATGTAAAAAGAGAATTTTTAAGATTAGAATAAAAAATGATAGGATTTTAGGGATATTATTAGTAGCGGTTGGTACAACAATAATATCTGTGATACTCCTTCCATACAGCGTATGGATTGTTTTACTTGGTATCATACTTATAGGTATAGGATACAAGTTGTTTCTATGCTAATTTTTCTTAGAACGAAATTCTTTATGAATATTAAATATGAATACTATAAAGAGAAAAATTGTATTTAGCAATAAGTTTATAATTTCCTATGTGCTACAAAAAAACCAAAAAGCCTACGGAATAAGTAGGCCTTGAACAATTTAACTAGATAGCTCTTTCAATTTTACCAGAGCGTAAACATCTAGTACAAACAGTTATTCTCTTTGGTGATCCATCAACGATAGCCTTAACCTTCTTTACATTAGGTTTCCAAGTTCTTCTTGTACGACGAACTGAGTGACTAACATTATTTCCAGATATTTTACCTTTTCCACAAACTACACATTCTTTTGCCATATATTACACCTCCTCGAGTGATCAATTATCCTTAGGAAAACAATACTTATTTTATCACATTATTAATAAATAATGCAATAAAAATAATTAATAAATCTTTTATTTCACTGTTTTTTTTGGTATATAATTGAATATATCACGATATTACTATAAAATATAGTATATAAAATTATTATTATGGACATATTTTATAGGATTAATGGGCAATTATATTTTAACCCGTCATATATCTATAAGCTAAAAAGGTGTTGCAATTTGATCCTGAAAAAATAAAGGAGGTATGATGTATGTCAGTAAAATTTCAAAATGAAATAGGTACAATTGATATAAATGCTGATGTTATTTCTACAATTGCAGGTATATCAGCAATTGAATGTTATGGTCTTGTAGGTATGGCATCGAAATCCCCAACCGATGGTTTAGTGAAACTTTTAAAAAAGGATAATATGCATAGGGGCGTAAAGGTTCATTTTGAAGATAATTCAACCATAATTGATTTATATGTAATAATCCAGTTTGGAACAAAAATTTCAGTAGTCGCAAATAATATTCGCGACAAAGTTAAGTATAGTGTTGAAAACCTAACAGGTATAGAGGTTAATAAAGTAAATATTAATATCGAAGGAGTACGCGTTTTAGAAGTTTAAGGGAGGGCTGGTCTTGAAGATAAGACAGATAGACGGTGAAATACTGAAGAAAATGTTTATACAAGGTAATAATTTATTATATAAGAATCGTGATGTAGTAGATTCATTAAATGTTTTTCCTGTTCCGGATGGTGATACTGGAACAAATATGGCATTGACCTTTGATTCTGCTATAAAAGAAATTTCGAAAATCGAAAAGCCTTCAATCGCAGATGTGACAAAAAAGGCTTCTAAGGGGTCTCTTATGGGAGCCAGAGGGAATTCGGGTGTTATATTATCCCAAATCCTCAGAGGCTTTGAAAAGGGCTGTAGAGACAAAGTGGTTCTTACAAAAAAGGATTTCGCCAATGCACTTAAGGAAGCCTCAGATACCGCATATAAAGCTGTAATGAAGCCAATTGAAGGTACAATTCTTACTATTATTAGAGAAGCGAGTGAAAAAGCATTGGAAACATGGAATAGTGATGATGACTTTATAGACTTTTTCTACTCAGTAATTGTACATATTGAAGCTGTGCTAGAGAAGACTCCTGATATGCTAGATGTTTTAAAACAGGCAGGTGTAGTTGATGCAGGAGGAAAAGGGCTAATAATTATTTTAAAGGGTTTTCTGGAGGTTCTTTCTGGAAAAGAAGTATTTGAACCAGAAGTGGATCATACCCCCGCGAATTCTGAAAACGAAATTAATCATGATGGTATAGAGTTCGGTTATTGTACAGAGTTTATAATACAAGGCAACAAATTAAATACCGACGGGTTTAAGAATCAGATAAAGAGTTATGGAGATAGTCTTTTAGTAGTTGGTGATGATGACTTAATCAAAGTACATATTCATACAAACAACCCGGGGAAAGTAATTGAATTTGGATTGAATATGGGCGAGTTAGTTGATATAAAGATAGATAACATGAGGCATCAACATAAAAACACTCTTATCCAGGAAGAGAATACTCCAAAGGATACTAAAAAATATGGTTTTATCTCTGTGGCAATGGGAAAAGGTCTAAGTAATATTTTCAAGGATCTAAACATTGATAAAGTCATTGAAGGCGGCCAAACTATGAATCCTAGTACAGAAGATATACTTAAAGCCGTTAACGATATTGATGCAGATAACATTTTTATTCTTCCAAATAATAGCAATATAATTCTTGCTGCTAATCAAGCAAAGGAATTAAGTGAAAAGAATGTGGTTGTTATTCCATGTAAAAGTGTCCCACAGGGAATAGCATCGATGTTAGAGTTTGATCCTACATCAGATACTGACGAAAATGTTCATAAAATGATTGATATCCTTGAGAACGTGAAGACTGTACAGATTACTTATTCCGTAAGGGATTCAAAGTTTAATGATCTCACCATTAACAAGGACGATATTCTTGGTATTTGTGACGGTGATATTATGACTGTAGGTAATGACATTTCATCAGCGGCCCTAGAGACTCTTGAAAATGTTATTACCGATGAACACGAAATATTAACTATATACTATGGTGAAGATATAACTGAAGAAAAAGCTTCAGAATTGTCTTCTCAGTTAGAATATAAATATCCTGAGTTAGATATTGAGATTTATTATGGAGGGCAACCTTTATACTACTATATATTTTCTATTGAATAATGATTAAGGATGATTTTATGTTATC
>JMSU01000362.1_pt1 | contig 11237 bp, 6 predicted proteins | sample 179011 | NCBI WGS metagenome assembly JMSU01 (sample SAMN02769580, study PRJNA246767) | bioreactor metagenome | isolation source: Culture-1 Bioreactor ArsB derived from microbial biomass from the upper 2 cm... | place: Germany: Bremen | collected day 87 after inoculation
CAGCTTCAAGCGCATCGTCAAAGGTGTCGGCGGACATGAGCGGAGAAAGCGGGCTGGATGTAGTTTCGTAAATAGTTGAAGGAAGGTGATCCACGCTGATAATTTCTTCTTCAACTGTTACCACGAGGCGTTCCACTAAGTGGGCTAGTTCGCGGATATTACCGGGCCATGAATATTGGCAGAGTAGTTTCTGGGCGTCGGAAGAGAGTCGTTTGCCTTTGCCGTGGGTTTTTCCGTAGCGGTTGAAGAAATAGTGGAGCAGCGGGGTCAGGTCTTCCTGCCTGTCACGCAGGGGCGGGATGACAATGTCGAAGACATTAAGCCTGAAATAAAGATCCTGCCGGAATGCGCCTGATTCGACCATGCGTTCCATATTGCGGTTTGAGGCGGCAAGTATTCTGACATCTGCTTTGACTGTGCTGGAGCTTCCAACCGGGCGGTATTCCAGTTCCTGTACTGCGTAGAGCAGTTTGGCCTGCATGGGCAGGGGTAGTTCGGAAATTTCGTCCAGAAAGAGTGTGCCTCCTTCTGCTTTGGCAAAAAGTCCTCCTCTGGCTTTGGTTGCACCTGAAAATGCCCCTTCCACGTGTCCGAACAGTTCTGATTCGAACAGTTCCTGCGGAATGGCTGCGCAGTTGACCACAACAAAGGGTTTTTCAGCGCGTTTGCTGTTGGCATGAATGAATTTAGCCAGCAGGCTTTTACCGCAACCGGATTCTCCAAGCAGCAGACAGGGCGCGCTGATGTCGCCCACTTTACGTGCAGCGGTTACAGCCTGTTCCATAAGCTTGCTGCGGTAGATCAGGTCTTCCGGTTTTGCTGCAGCGGGATCGCCACCTTTTAACATAAGCTCTTCAGGGTGCAGAATCCTTCCTTCATGAAAATTATCACGAATGCTGAGCAGTACATACTCCACTTCCTGCTCATCATCGAGCAGGGGCACTGCAATGGTAAGGACTTCAAGTCCGAGGTAGGTTTTCTGCTCCTGTTTTGCAGGCAGTTTTCTGTCGTAGACAAGGGGCAGGATAGGGCGGTCCCATGAATTATGTTTTTGCACCACATCCCAGAAAGGCATGTTGATCATCTCCTGCTGGGTGAAACCGTAATGGCGTTCACAGGCTTTGTTGACGTAGAGCATGCGGTAGTTGTTGTCGTAGATGATAATTTCATCATGAAGGTTATCGATGAGCCTCGCGAAAGTTTCGAAATCTAGCCCGAAGTGTTCTGTCTTGCTCATGGTTTTACTACCCTCTCCTTAAACAACATCTTATTTTAAATTTTAAATAGATGAACATGGTTTGCTGCAAACTTTAGCTTCGTTCAGTAGTACTCTTGTACATGGCAAGTCAATTAAGCCTGCTCAACTTTCTAATTTGCCTGTGTGGACTAAAGATTAGTTAAATCAGTGTTTTCAGTTTGTTTTCACGTAAATTCACGTGAAAGTTCTTTGACAATTATCCTACTGAAAGTGTTCGGTAATATAAATTTTATTTGATCGGGCGCAAATTATCTGCGTGCTGATTTGACGTTGTGGAAAATTATTTTACCAACCAATATTCGCTTAAGTCGGGAGCCGCAAATTGAAGAAAATAATCTCTATTCTACTTTTTCTGGGAATGCTCAGTTTTCCACATTTCAGCATGGCTTCTCTGACAGGTAGCTCTGTTAATCTAGTAAAAAAAATAACCGCTAATAATGCCGGCGCAGGTACAGCTCAACAGGGAGCTGCATTTGGGAACTGTACTGCCGCCAGCAGAGATTATTTTGCTGTAGCGGCTCCTAAAGAAAATGTGAACGGAGTTAGCAATGCCGGAGCTGTGTATGTTTATGGTAAAGATAAAGGCGGAGCTGGAAACTGGGGGCTGGTAAAAAGAATTACTGCCACTGATGCCGGAGTTGGTGAACTCCAAAGAGGTGTGGAGTTTGGGACGGTACTGGATATAACCAATGACACCTTGGTTGTCGCTGCACCTTATAAAGATCAGGGCGGAAAAATTCAGGTTGGTGCAGTCTATGTTTTCGGTCGAGACCAAGGGGGCGATGACAATTGGGGATTTGTATACAAAATAAATTCAGCAGACGTCCGTAACTCTGCACGCTTTGGCAATAGTGTTGCAATATGTGGGAAGACTATTGTCATAGGGCAGAAATCTCGTGGCTATAGTGGGTATCACTATGTCGGCTGTGTATACGTATATGATCCGGACCCGAATAATCCAGGGCAATGGAAGCTTGGCAAAACTCTTACCCCGCAAAATGAAGAAGGGGTACCTGAGCGATATATCGGTATACAGTTTGGCCAAGCTTTGGATATTTCGGGAGATGTACTTGTTGTTGGAGAGTATGGGCGTCGCGTAGGTGGATTAGGTGTAGGTAAAATCTCTATTTTTTACAGAAATACCGGTGGAGATGATAACTGGGGAATTGTAAAAAAGCATCTTGCACAGAATGAGGATGGAACCAATGATTTGAAAGACAATATGCTCTTCGGAGAGAGGGTAGACATTTCAGGAGATTTAATTATTTCAGGTGCTCCAGGTTACGACTCTTCAGGTCAGGATCAAGTAGGGTCTGCATATATATATTCAAAAGATAAAAACGGCGCAGATAAATGGGGGATTGTAAAGAAACTTGTTCCTGTAAATGATTTGGGGAAATCATTTAGTTTTAAGGATACCTGTTTCGGAAGAGATGTATCCATTTCCGGGGACCTTGCTCTTGTCTCTTCTGCATATGGTGCATTTATATTTTCTAAAAGCCAGTCTGATATAGCGACCTGGGGAATCTTAAAACGAATAGATGAAATTGACACTGAGCTTGGTTCTAACGTTGCCAGCAGAGCTTCTATTCATGGGGATTACAGCGTTATAGGTGCAGCTGGTAAAACTGAGGCAAACTTAACCAAAGCAGGTGCTGCATTCATCTTTAATACAAAAAATGTGAACAGTACCGCAGGGTGCGCTGATAAAACGGTTTCACCAACGCAGGTCCAGCCCACAGGAACCAGTGTGACCATGAATTCCGTTGCCAAAAAGGTGGAAACAACTGCAAACGTGAAAAAAGAACACCAGACACCGGACATGGATTCCATGCTTGGAGCCAATGTGTATGAATTCACCGCAACAGTAACCGAAGGCAAAGTGGCTTATTTCTGCTTCAACAGCTCAAGCCTTGGTGAGCGCAAAGCTGAGGATGTCGCTCTTTTTAAACTTTTCCCTGATAAAGAATCGAAAAAATTCACTTACAGTTCCGGCAAAAATCCTGATCAGGAAGGATTTTTCTGGATTACGGATGAAGGAAACAGCGGGCAATACATAGCCCCGAAAATTATTTTGGAAGGTGCACGGACCTATACGGTCAACTATTCGGTCAAAGATAACGGAGAGTTCGATCTGAACAGCACTTTGGGTGTGATCACTGACCCGGTAGTGCCCGGAACCGTTGCATCAAGCAGCAGTTCAAGCAGCAGTTCAAGCAGCAGTGGTAGCAGCGACAGTAGCAGCGGATGTGTGCTTAATCCGCAAGCAGGTGCTTCTGCAGAGCTGGCAGGGTTGTTTATCGCCGCTCTGCTGGGGATATGTGCACGTAAAAGAAGGCTTCAAATTAAAAAGTAATATAAAGTCTGTTATGGAAAACGGTTAGTGATGTCGTGAGTGGAATTAATCCTGCTCACGACATTTTTTTTAGCAAACCAAGATTCTTTTTAAGTTCAGAGCAAAGCTCAGCCTGCTGCGAACAATTTTCCAGAACAAATCCAGCTGTTGCGTGAATGTTTTTCCAACGCGGACGAAGTGGAAGAGTTTCTTCGCTGAGGTAGCGGTCAAGGGTCTGGGTTCTGGCATATCCGTCTTTCTCAAAATAGACATTCCAAAGCCTTGAGCTGCTGGCTAAATCAGCTTTTTCCTGCCCAGTGCATTTTTCCCAGCATTCTATGGAGCTATTCATTACCAATACAGCGAGTTGCCGTTTATCCGGCTGTTTTGTTTGCGGGCGCAGGGTGAGGGCATAGACAGTCATTTTGTCGATTTTAATTGAATGAACGGAAATCGATACCGGCAGAGAAGAGCCGGAAGCTGTGAGTAATTGAATATTCCCCTGCCCTGTTTCATCCGTAGCTGAAACTGTAGGCTGTAAGATTTTAAGCAGCAAGTTTGAAATATCTCCATGTTCCTGCTCATCAAGAAACGTGGTAAGTTTCTGCCCGAGAATATTCTCACTGCTGTAGCCTGTAAGTTTTTCAAATGCATTGTTGCTAAAATCGATCACATGATCCTGATCAATAGCTAACAAGGCTTCATCAACAGAATCAAGCATTTTGGAAAGGCGTAACTGGAGCAACTTATGATCCTGCTCGTTTTTTCTACGCACTTTCAGTTCGTCAGAAACCTTTTCAACACGGGATAATGCTTCAGCAAAGCGTGCGGACATAAGTAGGGAATATGAGAGAATAAAAATGAAAATTCCAAACGGTGCAAAATCAACGGAATCAAATATATTCAGGTCGAAAAATATTTCGTCAAATTCAGCGTATGCCAGTGCCAGATACCCCGGGGCAAGATAGATGGCTCCTTTCCGCTTTTTACGCAGATCATTTAAGAAACATGCGATGAGATAAACATAAGCCGTTCTGCTGATAAGGAAGTAGCCGAAGGCAACAGGAGAAAATGCGCTGGGGGACGTTGTGAGAATATAAAGGAAATATAAGCCTCCTATTGCGCCATATATCACATTGACTTTTTTACCGTATTTATGGGGGAAAAGTGAATCGTAGAAGATCAGCAGCAGAGGGATTGCCAGTCCTGCGGGGAGCAGACATATTCTTATGTACCAGCCCCAGTCTATGGTGAAAAATTTGGTGATCAAGAAAGCTGATGGCGGATTGAAGACCGTAGTGATGCACCAGACAATGCAGAACAGTCCGAAGTATAAGTTTTCCCGACTGGTCCTGCGCATCAGGAATATTACCAGATGGTAGATTCCCATGATCAAAAGAGCACCGCCGATGATGGCCCCTGAAATCCTTCGGTAATTGATCAAATCCTGAATTTGATCCTGACTGCCGATGAGTATACTGGAATTGATTCCACCTTCCTTATTGTGAAAGTTGGAAACCTTCAAAACAATCTCAGCATATCCGTCCTGTGTAGTAAAAGAAGGGTAGATCAGATGTTTAAGCGGTTTTTCTGAGTCTTCACCGGAGCCGACAATGCCGGATTCGCCTACCTTTTTACCATTTATCCACACACTGCAAACAGAAAGCATACCGGAAACATAAAGCGAATCAGCAGCTGAATCAGGCCCGATTTTCAACTTGAGACGATATGTTCCCTGCCCGTGTTTCTTTAGCGGGACACCCTGTTTTGTTTCACCTTTCCATATGGCGGGAAGAGGGAAGAAATCTTTTTTCCCACTGTATAAAGACTGATCATTAGAATTGACGGTGGTTTGGTAGAATTCCCATTCACCGTCTAGAGAAGCAGGTCCTTGCTCGTCAAAATTCCACTCTGAAAGGTCCAGATAGCCATTCACAGCTTTGAAACGACTGTTGTCATCTGTCGTAGAGCAGCTGCATGCAAGCAATGCAAATAGCAATAAAAATAAACGTATAAGGTTCATTTTGAACATTTCTGCACTGCCTGCCTTTGTGGAATTGTGAGATAAACCAGCAATAAAAGCCTTACTGGCTCTTATAACTACTCAAAGTCGTTTGGAATTTGTTGCAAAATTATTTTGTCTTGTCAAAAAAATACAACAGAAAGAGATGTGGTTTAGTGCGGTAATAAAACGGTTCATGGGCATGACGTAGCCGGTTGAATAGTCCCTCCGCAGTATTCTTTTATCATTGAGATAAATGAGTATTTTTGCTTCTATATTAAATCCCTAGGCTACCGGAGTTGTTCAACTTCAGCCGTTCATAAAAAAGTAAAGCCCCGCAATATGAAAACATATTGCGGGGCTTTCGATATTTCAACAAATCCATCCTTGAAATGGGGAGGGAATTTCAAGGTGATTTGGAATGTCTTGAATTAGCTCAGGTCGACGATTGCTTCAATTTCAATACGTCCGCCAAGGGGCAGTGCTGCAACCTGAAATGTAGGCTATCAACTATATCTATTTAAATTGTTTTAAACTTTTAATTATAATCTATATTTGCTGTGGTTAGTATTTCCATTAACAAGTTGCGTTCTTCAAGTGGGAGACTATACAATTCTCTTTTATCACGCGAAATAGAAAACTCCAGTCCGGCAGTTTGGATTCTAATAGCCGCAGACAATGCTCCATATTCATGTTCAATTTCCCTCCATGTTGCTATCCATGCTTTTTTCTTTTCTACGTCATTGCAAGAAAGGAGTGATGGGAGGCTTTTTACCATTCCGAATAGGATTGATTCGATGTTTTTTGAGTTGTTACTGTTAGATCCTAATGTTTGTTTTATTACATCTAGAATTTGTGCTTTCCATTGGTCCTGTGGTATCTGATGGAACCTATAAATACATTGTATAGGGATCAGAGATACAGTGATTTTCTTAAGCTCTTTAATCTTTTTACCATCTTCTCCTGAACAAGTCCTATTTGTTCGTACAAAACAGCGAGCTTGTTCTACAAAGTTAGATAAGTTATGCATCTTTTCAGTGTTGTTGCTACTCTCAATCTCTTTAGCACTAAGTTTGACAACCGCTTCATCAATTTCTCGTACACTATGCACTGTCGCCAGATCTTTCTGAAAAGAAGTATTCTTATACCAAATTTTAAGAAGTTGGATAATTGTAGTTATATATTCATCTTTTTGAGTTCTTCCATACGTTCCTCGTGTGGATTTATCTTCCAGAGACATTCTTAGAAGAACGTCTCGTATTTCATATAAAGATTCTTTTCCTAATATATGGCAAGACAAATAACCCATCCTATATAGTTCTCGTAATGTTTTAGATGCAGCCTGAATACTAGTCCATGTTTCTTTAGCAATTTCACTTACGGAAACTCCACCTCTGTGTTCTGCCAGCAAGGAGATAATTTTCTGTTGCTGCGATGTCAGACGCGACACTCTTTCCATCTGCATTGGAGTTAAAGTGTCTAGAAGTTTTTTAAACAATGAAACTAAATTTCTTCCTGAATCTGGTGCAGCAAATAGTACCTCAGAAAAAAAAGAATAATATCTCGGTACCCCTTTAAGCAGTGCATCAACAGCGAGTACCATCCCTTTGCCCTGACTGTTTTTTAACTGTTCAAGTGTTTCCTGTGCGTTACTTTCTTGAGCTAACCTGCGTAAAAATAAAAGGGATTCGTCTGCTGAGAAAGGCCTTAGTTCTTTAATTGAAAACCGATCATTGAATAAACGCTTATTTTTTCGAGAAAGTTTGGGATAAAGACAGCAGTGCCTATGAAAAGAATTTTTCTATCTCCATCTATATTGTGTTCAAGCAGTCCAACAAATTTATTCAAGTCATTTTTTGAAATTTTATCTAAATAATAATCAATATTTTCAACGATTAATATTAAGCCATGAAGTGAGGCTAATTCAAGAATTTTTTCTTGTAGGACTGCTTCAGCTTCATCTTTTCCCAATCCCTTCTCTTTAGCATCGTGCAGGACTTTGTCGAATCTTAAAGAGGTATAATGTGATCCAATGCATTTTACTATGACCTGCAGTAACCCAAAATATGAATCAATTTCAGGTTCTTCTTCCTTGGTCCAAACTATATAAGAGTCAAACCCTGTTTGATCGCCGTCTTTTTGAGATTTTAAGAGGTCATTGCATGTTTTAGAAATCAAAGTGGTCTTTCCTATGCCTCTTTGTCCATAGTAGGTGATGTGTTTGTAATCTTTCTCTTTAAGAAAATTTTGGGCTAGCCACACTGTGTAGGTTGCATGAGCGTCGCGATCAATAAAAAGTTTGTTTAATGAAGAAGCTTTAATCCCTCCAGTGTTAAAAACTTTATTTGTTCCCATTTAATCCTCCTTTGTTGAATTTTCTTGTCTTGTTTAGATTAGCGTACATCTTTTCCTTTGTTTGAGCTACGGTTTTGATGATGATGCCGAATAAAATTCTCTGTGTTTGTTTACTGTAACTGTATTGGGTGTATTGACATGGATTTACTCCTCGAATATGCTTATGTTCAACCGTGGAAGTTGAATGAAGGCTTTTTTTGAAGACAAACCTATAATCCTTTACGGTGAGGTGGAGAAAATGGGAAAATTATTTTGTTTTTCAAGTAAGCTCAACTTGGAGTCTGTTGGTCGTAATGCTCCACATGATTTGGTTGGCAACTATAAACGTTTGTTATGGGGATTACGTTTAGTTCTTATCGTATGGCTATTTTCTCTTTCATATTCATTTTGGGCGACAGCGCAAGGATTTGCCATTCTCAACTTTGGACTCTGGTCATGGATTCTTGCACTTGCCTCACAGAGTTTGACAATCATTTTTGTCATAATGAGTTATTGTTACGAAAAGGGTCTTAAATATTTTTATATTATGGGACTTTTATTAATTTTGTGTGTAGCTGGTCATTTGACATCAGTAAGTGGTAGCATCCTTTATAACGCGAATCAGGTAGAGCAAGTGGACGGCACACAATCGAGCAGTGAAGAACACCGTTTGTTAAGCGAGGGTAAAGCCGCTCTTCGTCATAATACACAAGGATATATCAACCACCTTAAATATCTTAAGACTTATTATAGTGAAAAAGTTAATTCATCTTTGAATGGTACCGGACCGACTTCAAGCCCTGTTCAGGGGAATAGAGCAAAGTTATTTAGAAATATCCAAGCTGCTCTTAATGAATTGATTGTGGCTGGTGAGAATGAAATCAATGAATTAAAGCCTTTGAATGCCACTCTGACCTCAAATTCCTATGCTAGCTTCTATTCTAATTTGGAAGAAATACCTGTGAGTTTTTTACATAAAGCGTCAAATTACCATAGCATTGAAGGGGCCATGGTTGACGTTGATCTTCTTCGTAAAGAAAAGCCTCTTTTCGATTTTGATGCTGGAGAGAAAGTGATCACTCCTGTTGAGGGGCGCAAAATAATCGTTGATGAAGTTGCTAAATATCCTTTTATCTCAATTACTGAAAAGTTTTGTCCCCCACCTAGTAGCGCACATCATTTAAATAAATTCGGTAAACTATTCTCACTTATCAGCAGTCCTGAAACAGTAAGTTCATTAAAGGGAATCGATATCTTTGGTATTGCTATTGCCCTCTTAGTGGAGTTGTTAACCTTTACCTTCAATTTGCAGATCAATTCTATGCGAAATAAACTTAAAACCGTTTCTCGAATTAAAAATCGGACAATGTTGGTGGATGGGGCACAAGAGGCTGTCTACCAAGTTGCAACATCGTGTGTTGGTTTAGATTGTGATATTTCTTCTCCACGTGATTCATATGCTATTTCTCTTCTGTCGGCAGCAGTGAGAATTATGGAGTTCTATGCCTCCCCGGGAGACTGTATTCAGGCAACTAGTTTGGGCAGCATAACTCCTCATAGTGAAGATAACGCTGAAGTTATTTATTACAAGTTTCAAACAGACACACTTTTTTCTCAAAAAAGCGAGGAGCTTTCATTCAAAGATGTTCGTTCTGAAATTGATAAAGCAGTGCTTAGGTTAATTCGGACCGTTATAGATCATATGCGGATCACTAAGGAGTATTTTGAGGTTGAAGGGCAAGCATATGTTTGCTTGACCTATATCAAATATTGGTTGGCATATGCCAAGCGTAACGTTGGTGATCGTGGTCAGTATAAAGCAGAAGTCGAATTGAAAACGAATAAAACTGCGGCTAACGATTTTGTTGGTGCAATCAGTAAGATTGTTCAAAATTATGAAGTCTCAGTGATGCAGTGATTACAAATTGATTATATGTAGCATTATTGGTTATTATTAGGGTTCAGAGAAAGAAGCCCCGCAATATGAGAACATATTGCGGGGCTTTCGATATTTCAACAAATCCATCCTTGAAATGGGGAGGGAATTTCAAGGTGATTTGGAATGTCTTGAATTAGCTCAGGTCGACGATTGCTTCAATTTCAATACGTCCGCCAAGGGGCAGTGCTGCAACCTGAAATGCGCTGCGTGCGGGGAAAGGCTCTGCAAAGTATTCGGCGTAGATACCGTTTGCTGCAACAAAATCTCCGAGATCGGCCATGAATACGGTTGTTTTAACAACGTTATCAAGGCTTCCGCCTGCTTCGGTTACGATTGCCTTGAGGTTTTCAAGGGCCTGACGGGTGCATTCTTCAATGGAACCTTCGCACATTTTGCCAGTTTCAGGATTGATGGGCAGCTGACCGGAAACATAAAGGGTGTTACCTGATTTGATTGCCTGAGAATAAGGGCCTACTGCTCCGGGAGCATTGGTGGTGTTGATCTGTGTTTTCATTTTAAGGAAACTCCTTTCGATTATTTGTCTTTGGTATAGATTACCGGAAGTGCTGCGTACATCATAGCCGCACTGAGGACTTGTTCTTTTTTTACATATTCATCGGGTACATGGCAGGCATCCAGAGTGCCCGGACCGTAACCGATTACCGGAATATTATTCTTGCCCATGATGGCTACGCCGTTGGTGGAAAAGGGCCATGTGGTCAGAGTCGCTTCTTTATTAAAAAGACCTTTGTAGGCTTTTTCAGCTGCGCCTGTCACAACATGCTGTTTATCCAGTTTCCATGCCGGGAAGATGCATTCCTTGGCACATGATTTTCCTGTGTAGGAAGGTTCTTCAAATAGATAGGCTTCGACTTTTGCACCTGATCCAGCCACGCTGGGCAGTTCTTTAATCTGGTCGATGGCGTACTGAGCTGATTCGCCCCATGTTAAGCGTCTGTCGATGGATATCTCACAAGAGTCGGCGACTGAGCATCTGGAAGGTGCATGTGAGCTTACTTCCGATACAACCAGACACCCTTTGCCCAGTTCGCTGTCTTCGATTTCCATGTTTGCGTTCAGTGATTCCAGATCGGAAATAATGCGCGCCATTTTGTAGATGGCATTGTCTCCCATGTGGGGAGTGGAAGCGTGTGCGGTTTTTCCTGAAACGGAAATTTTTAGTTCCATGCGTCCTTTCTGGGCAAGTGAAATTTGATCGTCACTTGGTTCAGCGAGGATCACAAAGTCAGGCTTCATGCCGAGGTCTTCAATCATGTATTCCCAGGCAAGACCTTCGCAGGGTTCTTCCTGCACGCTGGCACAGACCATGTATTTCAGTCCGTCTGTAAGATCGAAGTATCTTTAGAAC
>JMSU01000363.1_pt1 | contig 11235 bp, 10 predicted proteins | sample 179011 | NCBI WGS metagenome assembly JMSU01 (sample SAMN02769580, study PRJNA246767) | bioreactor metagenome | isolation source: Culture-1 Bioreactor ArsB derived from microbial biomass from the upper 2 cm... | place: Germany: Bremen | collected day 87 after inoculation
AGCCGCCGGAGGTATTCCCTAACCGAGAATAGCCTTAAGATCTTCTTCAGGTGTGCTGATGGGCATGATGTTGAAATTCTCAACGAGGAAGTTCAGCACGTTTGGTGTGATGAAAGCTGGAAGACTGGGCCCGAGGCGAATATCCTTGATGCCGAGGTGCAGCAGTGTCAGCAGAATAGATACTGCTTTCTGCTCGTACCATGACAGGATCATGGACAAAGGCAGCTCGTTTACGTCGCACTCAAATGCACCGGCAAGAGCTACTGCAATTTGAATTGCGGAGTATGCATCGTTGCACTGACCTATATCGAGCAGACGGGGGATACCACCAATGTCACCAAGCTGCTTATCGAAGAAACGGAACTTACCGCAAGCGAGGGTAAGAATAACAGTATCTTTCGGAGCCTGCTCAACGAACTCAGTATAGTAGTTACGACCGGGCTTAGCTCCGTCACATCCGCCGACGAGGAAGAAGTGCTTAATAGCGCCAGCTTTTACGCCTTCGATAACTTTGTCAGCTACGCCAAGAACCGCGTTGCGAGCGAATCCGCAAAGAACTGCACCTTTGTCGGTGTCTGCTGCGAAACCGGGCAATTCTTTTGCTTTTTCAATAACTGCAGCGAAATCACCGTTAATTACATGGGTAACTCCAGGCCATCCCACAAGGCCAGTGGTGTAAATATTACCTTTGTAGCTTTCAACAGGCTTCTGAATACAGTTGGTAGTCATAAGGATAGCACCGGGGAACTCAGCAAATTCTTTTGCCTGATTCTGCCATGCTGTTCCGTAATGTCCATAAAAATGGTCAAACTTTTTAAGCTCAGGATACCCGTGGCAAGGAAGCATTTCTCCGTGGGTGTAAATATTAATACCAGTCCCTTCTGTCTGCTCAAGGAGCTGACGCAGATCCTTAAGATCATGGCCGGAAACAAGGATTGCTTTACCAGCTTTTGCGCCGAGAGGAACTTCAGTAGGTACTGGATGACCGTAAGCTCCAGTGTTACCTGCATCGAGCAGTTCCATTGCTTTGAGGTTCATTTCACCGCACTTCATTGCGAGACCGACCAGCTCTTCCATTCCGAGACTCTGAGGAACAGCTGCAAGTGCTTCGTGAATAGAAGCATAAAGATCATCATCTTCCTGACCAAGAATTGATGCGTGGTCAACATAAGCTGCTACGCCTTTAAGACCGTATACAAGAATCTGCTTAAGGGAGCGCAAATCTTCATTTTCATCAAAAGAAGTAACAGGAAAAGCTTCACCCTGCTTGCTGAGTTCTGCTGCAGAACCCGCAATTGCTGTGAAAGGTCCACAGTCTGCTTTTACTTTACCAGCAAGCTCATCACGAGCAGCGGCAACATTCTTGATGACAGGAACAAATCTTTCATCATCAAAGTTTACATTGGTAAGAGTAGAAAAAACTGCTTCAGCGGTAAGGCGGTTAGTTTCGCCGGATACAGCGACGCCTTCTTTACGAGCTGCAGTAGCTACAGTTCCAAGCTCTACGCAAAGCTGAACGAGAAGATCCTGAATTGCGGATACTTCATTTGTTTTTCCGCATACACCTTTAACGGTGCAGCCCTGACCTTTTGCTGTCTGTTCACACTGGTTGCAAAACATTCTGTTCTCCTTTTCTGGTAATTGATTTTCCATCTGTTCATTACTGAATATGGAAGTAAACTTCTTAAGTACTTGATTCAGATCAAAAGCCATATTTTTTCTCCTTTTCAGGTAAAATGATTTCCCTTTCGTTGAATGCAGAATATGGATTTTGCCTTCACAAGTATTTGATTCAGGTCAAAACTAGGATTTTTTTTAATCTTCCCAAAAGATACAGTTCACAGGACATATTTCGATTGCCGCTTCTATCTTTTCTTCACCGGCTCCTTCAGGATTATATACCTGCGCGAGATCACCAGGGCCCATGGAAAAAACTTCAGGACACTCTTCAACACACGCTTCACATCCGATACAGGCATCCAAATCAATATCTACAACACGACCCATATCAATTCTCCTTTAGTAGATTAGAAAAAAACGATAATTCAAGTTACAAATTACCACACTTATAAAGCTTGTAAACCTATTTTTAAGCTAGACTTAAACAACCCAACTAACAATAACTACTACTGATAAATTGTAAAGTATTTTTCTAAGTTAAATCAGCCAGAAAAGATAAATTAAATTCTAGCAACACCAAGAAACAAGGCATGCAAAGAAATGATGATAACAAGGAAGACCCTGCGGGACAGGGCAAAAGAAATAAAAGGAAGTTTGTATCCTATACTCATGCCAGGGCATGAAGAGATACAATCACCGCATAAGGTGCATGAAAGTCCCGGACGTCCGGCATCAATGTCAAATTTGGTAAGTGCACCGTATCGGCAGGCAGAGCTGCATTTCATACATTTACAACAATCAGAGGAGATTCGCATTCGCCATATTGATAACTTACCAAGAAGGTTTGAAAGAATCCCCATAGGACAAAAAGCTGTGCAATGAACCATCATTCCCATTTTACGCGAGAAATAAATCATTACAAAAATACCCAGCAATCCAAAAACAGCTGCAAGCCAGACTGCAGTGAAGCCGGAAATACCCGAAGCACGCATACCCCATGCTGTTCCAACAACAATGACAAGTAGAATGGCACGTAGCCAAATCAGCTTCGGTGAGAATTTAGTTGAAGGTCGCTTTTTGCTGATCCTGCTGCACAGGTCATCCCATGCACCGATATAACAAAGGTGGCTGCACCAGGCAGGACCAACGAGTAAAACCGAAACAGTAAATAAAACAGGCATGAAAAACCCGCTACCGCGAAAGACAGGACCGGCTGCAATCAGGGCAGGAACAGGTAAATGCAGATTACCAGTCATCAAAAATTTATCAGCCCCGGCAAGTCCTATGGCAAATTGACCGAAAAAGACCAAAGAAAATAAAGCCCAGATCAAAGGACGCATTTTCTTCGATCCTGCGGGAGCAAACATTCTTCCTCCAACCCATACAGCATATATAGCCAGCAAAAAAATCTCTGCCCTGCCCCACCCGGGGAAAAAACGATCTGCAAGAAGAATAGGAAAAGAAACTTTGCTACGCGTTATTTCAAGCAGCAATGCTGTAATTAAAAAAATGGATGCTTTGAACCAGCCCTGTTCTTTATTATACTTAAATACTCGATGCCCACTCCTTGAGCATGCAAAAGCAGCAGAAAAAAGTGTCATGGCAAAAAGGGCTCCCAGAATAAGAATCAGTCTGGTCCAATCACCTCCAGTATTAATCCGCAAATTTAAAAGATCAGCTCCCTTATTTACCCACATAAACGCACCAAGGCAGAGCACAACCGAAGTGACATATCCGACCCAGCGTTCACGAATAAAAACAAGGCCTGCGCATCCGAGCATGAATACAACAAGCCCCCAATCTCCACCACGCAAGGCATGTGCTGCCAAGAGTAGATATGAAAAGGTAATGAAAAATATACCCAAAGGGAGACTCCTCACATGAACAAATCTTAATTGATTTCTTTATTTAATTAGGGCTGTCTGTGAATCAGGCATAACAGAACACCTGATTATACAGACTAATCTTCAAAAAGTTTTTCATAACCGATCCAATCCATTACCCAGCCAAACCGTTTATGTTCTTCATAATTCTTCATCCAAAGTTTGAGAGCCTTGGCAAGAATCACTAAAACCTCTTCACTGGTATAAACTCCGGGCAATTCAGTTCCAAGACGGGGGTGTCGTCCCAACCGTCCTCCGGCAAGCATCCTCCAGCCAGTCCGAGAGCATGATATTGCCTCTGCCGGACAAGAACCGACACAAAAACCACAGACCAGACATTTATCACGAGTGATGACTACACGGCTATCGACCAACTCCATTGCATCATCAGGACAGGCCCGGACACACTCTTCACACTGGATACAGTTTTCGTGGTCAACGACCGGAACACAAGAACGTATTAAACCTATATCCGATATATGCGGACGTGAACAACCGTTAGGACATGCAGCCCCGTGTACAGAAAAAGACTTGTGGCGGTTAGGCTTGTCCCCATATCTTTCTCTTAAAAAATCAGGCCAGCCAGTTTCGTTTATGGCTGTTTCAATGCGCTTTGCAAAATCATTTTCTACAAAAAGGGCGAAGCGGCACTCTCCGCCTTCGATCCCGCGACAAATATTTATTGAGGCTGTATTGCTCATAGTAAACGTCTCCTGTCCATGTTATCAGGCTATAACTTATTTCATAGCCGCAAAGTGAAACCTATAAACTGACTTAAGTCATTTAGTCAGTTCATAAATATTATAAAAGGTAATTGTAATGAAAAAGACACAAGACCTTGGTCAAATAAATCTGTTCGCAGGACTCTCTGACACTCAACTTGAAAAACTTGAGTCGGTAGCTATTTCGCGTGAACTGGTGAAAGGTGAACAAATCTTTGTCTCAGGCGAAGAAGCCAAAGGGTTCTACAGCGTTGTTGCGGGCAAAATAAAAATTTACCGGGAATCACTCTCAGGCAAAGAACAGATTATTCATATTTTCGGGCCCGGAGAAATTTTCGGAGAAGTACCAGTCTTTCAGGGAAGCAGTTATCCGGCTAGCGCCATCACCCTTGCCAAATCCACTCTGCTTTATTTTTCACGAGAACAATTTGAACGTATAATCCGCGAAGATCCAGAGCTGGCTATGTCCATGCTGGCCCTTTTATCCGGCAGGCTGCGTCAGATGGTTAACCATGTGGCAGCCCTCAGTCTGGCTGAAGTTCCGGGACGACTTGCAAGTTACCTGCTTCTCCTGAAGTCCACCCAGAAATCAAATATTCTGGAACTCGACCTGCCCAAAGGCCAGATTGCAGCATATCTCGGCACCATTCAGGAAACCCTGTCCCGAGTATTCAAAAAAATGAGTGAGCAGGAACTGATAAAAGTAGACCGGAAAACAATTGAAATAGTTGATGCTGATTCTCTTGAACTTATTGCCAGCGGCGAAGAACAGCTATAATTTGCGCAAAATGAATTCTATACAACTTTCGCATACAGGTGTACGGGTCTGGTCGATTTGTTTTTCTGCCAATCCCATGCGAAAGAAATCTCGAACAACTTCAAGTTTTTCAAGATAAACCTGCTCCCCGAATGCAGTAACCAATTCCAAAATATTCACTGATTTTGGAGACCACGACTTTGCCTTATAGACAGTAAAAGTCCACTGGTGTGCGCCGTTGAAACGACTAGGCCATACGCCCTGCTCGTACATGTCTTCATCCGGGACAGAAATGACTAAAAATCCGCCAGGCCTCACAATACGTATCCAGTTTTTGAGTGCTATATTGTAGTCTTCCAAGTCTTCTAAGCAATGGCTTGAATGTAAAAAATCATATGAATTATCATCGATAGAATCCATAAGCATTGCGTCACCGTCTTCTTTATCCCAAGTACGACATGAACGCATACGGGCAAAGATACCGGCGTACTGGCCCAGTGGGTCCGGCCCACCACCAATATCAATCCCATCTCCTGCAAAAAAACGAGTATGAAAAGGACCCAAATTGAAACGTCTCTTTGCTGCCTTACTCTGTTCTTTGGCCATTTTTACTTCCCTTTTACATTATCTTCTTGAATATATTTACAGAACGGTACTGAATCCTTATAAGATAAGAAAGACTACTAAAAGGATTTTCTACAAAAAAATGAGCTGTTGCACCAGAATTTTAATTAGAATGATTACAGTCATGTTTATGGTTGTAACCAGTTTGTCAGTATCCTTAGCTGCTGATCTTAATATTATCAGCAAGGGGCTGTATCAGGTTGTACCTTCTCAAGACAGCAACAATTTCAATAAAAATATTCTTGCTCTCAAAGAATACGCTCATCTCGAAGATACCGTTGATATTGAAGCTGTCAAAGGGACATCATTCGGTTTTGAATTCATTCTGAATGATAAAACTCCAGTTTCTACAGTACTCAGAATTACGCATCCAAAAATCATTTCAACTTCAGGCATAGGCTACACAACGATCCATACTTTTCCGGTAATATTACAGCCGGGGAAAAAATATTTTGCTGGATGGAACTTCTCTGAAGATCATGAACTCCAAGCAGGTAAATGGATTTTTGAGTTTGACCTGCCGCAAAGTCCTGCCTGTGAGTTCACGGTGACTGAAGTAGAAGAACTTGTATATGACGGCAATGAATTGAAAAGTGTAACAGTAATTCAGGAAGAAAAAACTGCAGAAAAAGTTACTGAAAAGAACTCTTCCCCTGTTCTCCCTGTCGCACCACAAAGGACTTCCAGCAGTGCTACTGAAGAAATCCTTACTAGATATCTGGTAAGGGGGGGAATTTATGCTGACCTTAAAGAAGCAAAAGAAAGTGCCGTTAATGTGAAAGCCAGAGGCTTCGAGCCATTTATTTTTGTAAGAGAAAAGACAGGGCGAAAATATTGGTATTACCTGTTTATCCGCATGTTTGATTCGGAGCAGGAAGCAACAAATTTTGCCACTGCATACAGACAAAAATTCCGCCGCAAGGCAATACCGCAAAGAGTGCAGATCAAGCTGGCTCCGATGCAGGAATAAAACTCAGCAAAAATCAGTTATGCAACTCTTCAATATCAGCTACGGCCTGTTTGACCAGAGTCGCAATCTGAGGCTTTGAATATTGCCTGTCAGCCCCTACTGATTCACCTTTATGCAATAATTCCTCAGTGATCAGAGAAGAGAAAAGATAAACAGTCAAACCTTTTAGATAAGGATCTGCTTTAATCTTTCGAGTCACAGCGTGACCGTCCATGCCGGGCATCTCAATATCGGATACGACAAGCTGAATGAAATCTGTAACCGGTCTTCCTGATTCCTTAACCTTCGCCGAAAGTCCCTCAAGTACGTTCCACAATTCCTTCCCGTTTGGAAATGAATCAACCTCAAAACCTCCGCGCTCAAGCGACCTTTGAACGAGGTTGCGCATTGAACGTGAATCATCTGCGCACAAAGCAGTATATTTTTTATCTTCAACTTCTTCAATTTCAAGAAAAGAAGCATTCTCTCTGGCCGGACTTAAATCTTCCAAAGCCTGTTCTAAATCAAGCACTTGCAAAATACGATCAGGGTCGGTCAACTTAACTGTGCCGATTATTGTTCCTTCAGCGTACATGGCCATATTACCCTGCAAGGATTCCAGCTCTCCCCAGCTTATGCGATGGATTCGGTTAACACCGGAAACAAGAAAAGCACTCACAAGCTCATTGAACTCGGTAACAAGTACCATCCGATTCTCCCCACGAACCTTATCCATCCTTAGCCACCCGCTAAGATCGATAAGCGGGATTACTGTCCCCATGAACTCGAACATTCCCAGTACCAGAGGGTTCTTGGCATCAATTTTACCGGAAAGTTCTGGCCTGTTACCTTCTTCCTTTCGACCAGAAAAATTTTTTAAATCTGATTCTTTAATGATCTTTTTGACTTTTGCGACATTCAAACCGAAGGACCAGCGCTTCTGCGTTTCTCCAAGTCCTTCATCAAGATATAACTCCAACAGTTCAACTTCATTAGTGCCTGCTTTCAGTAATATTTTATTCCCCGACATCTATTCTCCATCCCCTGAGTAATCATATCTCTATGAATGTTTTAAAAACTAATTTAACTGATAACTCAGCACCCTCTTCTCGTCCAGTCATCCTTAAAAAAACACTTAATTGCCATTATATTACAATCTCATATCACTCTTGAGCACTTTAAACATTGCACTAAAAACAGTATCCCAGTTACCGGGCTTTTTCTGCCTGAACAGAGTCATGGAGGGATACCAGGGAGAATCATTGCGTTTACGCATCCAACGCCAGTCAGGATTATATGGAATGGCGACCCAGACAGGAACCCCAAGCCCTCCAGCTAAATGGGCAACAGAGGTATCCACTGTAATAATTAAATCAAGCTGTTGCATAACTTTTGCTGTATCAGCAAAATCATCACACCCGCCACCAAGCTCCCGAACCAAAATCCCGCAAGCACTCTGTTCCCGCTGCGCTGCTTCAGGCCCTTTTTGCAATGAATAAAGGGTAACCCCAGGAAGACTTGTAAAAATGAGAAAATTTTCAATATTAACTGAACGGTTATGATCATTCTTATGAGTTGGTTTTCCTGCCCAGACAATACCTATTTTCTTCTTAGTTCCCTGCGGAACATGCACCGGAAACCCGGCCTGTGCCGGAGGATTAAGGTATGGACACTCTCTTGGAATGCTGTCTATTTCATGCTTCATAATATGCGGCAGACTGAGGAGAGGAGCCTGAGCCTCAAATTCAGGTAATCTATCCCCGGCACTCACAATTTCTTCAAGACCGACCAGCCCCTGAAGGAGAGAAACTAATTCCTTCTGGCATTCAAGGATTACCTTGCCTCCGGCTTCAGCAACCTCTTTTACGTAGCGACAGAAATTTAAAGTATCCCCGAAACCTTGCTCGCTGTATAGAAAAATCCTTTTACCATCTAAAGGAGTCCCGTCCCACAGTGGTTCCCGAAAATGACGTTCGGTAAGCTCTTCTCTCTGCCAGCGATATTCATAAGCCTCAAACCCTCTTAAAAAATCACCCTTAGACAGCAAAGCAAGAGAACGGTCCCAGTTGATATTCACATTTCCGGGCTTATGCTTAAGGCAAAAGTCAAAAATTTTAATGGCCTCATCAAGCTTCCCCAGATCCTGAAGAACAAGCCCCATATTATAATAAGCATCGATGAATTTTTTATCCAGCTCCACCGCCTTTCTATGGCAGTTTACAGCCTCCTTAAGTCGCCCCATCCTACGCAGAACATTACCAAGATTACTCCAGCTTCCCGGAGAATCCTGCTTAATAGCGATAGCCCTGCGGTAGCACATTTCTGAAGCTTTAAATTTATCCTGCCCACGCAAAGCAACACCAAGATTTGTAAGAATAACCGGATCATCAGGCACAAAAGATAGAGCCATTGCATAATGATTGATGGCTTCGCTGAATTTACCTACAGAATGCATCTGTACTGCTTCTTCAAAAGCACGGCGTGCATTTTGCGGCAAAGACTCAGCCCAGGCTGAATTTTTGGAATCCTGCTTTGTCTTATCAACTTCTTTGCGATTCATCGTTCCCTCATGGCGTAACTCATGGAGCCCATAAACGGCTCAAGAATATATTCCAATACAGTGCGTGTTCCTATATGGATTCCGGCAATTACACGTATGCCGGGAAACAACCTGTAATAATTACCATCATGTTCAAAAAAATCTTTATTCGTTTCAATACGCACTCGATAATAAGTCAGCCCCCGGTCTGTAGAATCTGCATCAGGGCTGATATTTACCACCTTGCCGTCAAGGTTTCCAAAACGTGATGCATCCCGTGATGCCAGCTTAACTACAGCTTTCTGCCCGTCTTTTACATAGCCGATATCACTGATAGGCAGTCTTGCTTCGATAACCAGCTTATCACCGCCGGGAACAATGTCCATGACAGTCATACCGGGACGAACAACTTCCCCGAGACTGACAACGTACATAGTTTTAACAACACCGTTAACAGGTGATCTGATGACAGTACGCTTAAGGTTGTCTTCAAACTTTCTGATCCGTTGCGAAAACTCTTCCAACTCACGACGATCATCCTGCAACTCTTCACGAACTGAAGCATAGTAGGAATTCCTGATTTCCCCTATATCGGCCCTCGCCTGAGCAAGAGCAGAGCGAGCCTTGGAAAGCTTTGCTGAATCTTCCTCAATGGAACTTTTCAACTTGGATTCCTCTTTCAAGAAACCGAGATGCTTATAACGGGAAGTCAAGCCGTCTTCCAGAAGACTTGAACTGATTTGAATCTGTTCCCGTAAAAGCTTCAAGCTGTTTCGGGAATTACGCTGACGCGAAGTAATCTGTCTTATATCCTGCTCACGCTGTTTAATTTTCTCCTTCTCAGACAGCAAATCACTTTCGAGTCTGTCTTTTCTGGTCTGAAAAAGTTTCTGAGAACGCTGAATCAATTTAGGAAAATTCTTTATAATATCTTTCGGATAATCAGGCAGCTCAAATCCCTTATCTTCCGCTTCAAGCCGTGCAATATTTACCCGTAATGATTTTACTCTTACGTCCAGTTCCTCAACGCTTGAATCACTGGCTGTTGCCTCAAGTTCAATCAGTTCCTGTCCTTTTTTAACTTCTTCACCTTCGCGAACATTGATTTTCAAAATGATTCCGCCTTCAAGGTGCTGAACAGGTTTTACCCTTGAACTTGGTATGACCTCCCCCTCTGCCTGACTGACAATATCCAGTTCAAAAAACAGGCCCAACCAAAAAATCCAAGGCACATAACAATACACAGCAAAAGAAAAAGATGATTGGCCGCTTTAACTTCACCGGAATATTCTGAATTCATTTTTGAGCTCATTGAATTTCCTCACTTTCCGGATTACCTGCTTCACTGTCTGCTGTTTCAGATTTTATATTCTCAGATTTATCCACTACTTCAGCTGTATAGGATACATTGGGCTTAGGCTTCTGACTAAGATCGATGATAACATCAGCCCGCTGCATTATGCGCATATCCTGAGTCACTATAATCAAAGTTTTCTTAGCCTTAACCATGCTCTGGATTACCATATCCATAATCCTCAAGCCTTCCATATCAAAACCTTCAGCAGGTTCATCAAGAATTGCCACTGAGCCTTTTACAGCAAGGGCACGGGCTAAGGCCAACCTTCGCCGGACTCCGACAGCGAGTTCTGCCCCACCGTTTGCAACAGGGGCTTCAAGCCCCTTCACACTGGTATCAAGATATTTTTTCAACCCCGCAGCATCCACAATGCGATTAACCCGTTCATCATCAATATTGGGACAGTTGAGGCAAATATTTTCTTTAATAGTAGCATTCAAAAATGTAGGCTCCTGTGGCAGATACATAACCTGAGAGCGCCACCATGGAGCTGAAAGCTGACGGAGATCAACACCTCCTGCCAGAATCTGTCCTCGCCCGGGGTCAACAAGTCCTATTAGCAACCGAACCAATGTAGTCTTCCCGGAGCCGTTATGTCCGGTGATTACCACTACATTTCCAGCCTCAATATCTACATCAAGTCCCTCAAAAAGGGGTCCAGTGGACCCGGGATAGGCAAAACCTAAATCCTTAATTTCAACATTTCCCCTGTAATGGCTAAGGGTCGTCCCTGTTTCAGCCTCAAGAGGCTGACGCAAAAATTCCTGCAGCGACAACATCATGG
>JMSU01000364.1_pt1 | contig 11210 bp, 6 predicted proteins | sample 179011 | NCBI WGS metagenome assembly JMSU01 (sample SAMN02769580, study PRJNA246767) | bioreactor metagenome | isolation source: Culture-1 Bioreactor ArsB derived from microbial biomass from the upper 2 cm... | place: Germany: Bremen | collected day 87 after inoculation
ATCTCGTTATTTTCTAGATCAATTACTTCCCTTACTGTCCCAACCCTTGGTTTATTTGTCAGAATTATAACCCTTTCAAAAATTCTCTTCTCTATTAAACTAGTGATGTTACTTCTCCTACTTATTTCCTCAATACTGTCACCATGAACAGTAGTTATAAACTTTACCCCTGCATTCATTGCCTCCTTTAAGGCATATATGTCCTGATCTCGTCCTATCTCATCGGTAGCTATTACCCTAGGTGACATAGCTCTTATAAGCATAATCATGCCCTCTGCCTTTGGACATCCATCAAGGACATCGGTTCTTATTCCAACATCCTTTTGTGGCACCCCATCATAACAGCCTGCGATTTCAGATCTTTCATCTACAACCGATACATTTATTCCTTTAAAATCATACTTCTTTGTTCCGCTGCTAATAAGTCTTATAATGTCCCTTAGTATTGTCGTTTTCCCGCATCCCGGCGGAGACACTATAAGGGTGTTAAATATTGATTCCGAGCTCTTTATTATGTATTTAATTACCTTTTCTCCGCAACCGTGTTTCTCTTTAGATATACGTATATTTAAACCAGATATATCCTTAATGGTTTTAACTTGATTCCCTTCTATAACTGCCTTTCCACAAATTCCTACTCTATGTCCCCCTCTTATTGTAATAAATCCGTTCCTAATTTCTTCTTCAAGGGCATAGGCAGAGTAGTCAGTTACTAGTTGAAAACAAGTTTTTATATCTTCTTTATTAATAACAATTACGTTGATATTTACCTTTGTACTTCTCCCATCCTCAGTAAAATAATAGTCTTCTCCTCGACAATTTATTATTAAAGGTTTATTAACTCTAAACCTTATTTCTTCGATATCATTAATGAACCTATTTGGCAAATTATTAAAAATATTTCTCAATCTTATGGGTAATATTTCTAAAATCTCTCTATTGTTTATACAATTTCTTTCTCTTAGGTTATTTTTATATATTCCAAATTCTTTATCCTCTAGTTTGCTCATAACATGTCCCTCCTTTTTATTAAATAATATTTTTTAATTAGAAATTTATGCTTATTTTTTCAAAAAAAATAAAAACCCGATACAAAATATCGGGTTTCATCTTCTTAAAGATAATTCTATTTTTCGTGATTACAACAACAATCGTCACAATCTTCAGTTATATGTATAGTCTCATCGCATTCAGGGCAAGAAACTTCTAGTTCACCCTCTTCATCAAGCATATCATCATCAACATAGATTGTCTCACCGCATGAAGGGCATTCAATTTCATCAAAATCAATAAATTCATCATCATCTAATTCATCAATTTCATCATAGAAATCATCTTCTAAGTCAGTTAGATCTTCATCTATTGCATCAACGTATTCACTTACTTCAGCTAGACCTTCATCTAACTCCCCAATTGCTTCAGCAAAATCTTCAAGGACATCAATAATATGAACTAAAATTTTACCTTCCTTAGTGCTGGCATCTAACTCCATACCATCTGCTAATCCCTTAAGATATGAAACTTTTTCGTTTAAGTAGCTCATATGGTATTCCTCCTTATTTGTTTAAGATTTTTTTGTCCCAGATATATAGGGTTTATACAGTAGAACTTAATTTATATGTATCAAAATACTCAACGACTCTGAGAGTTTTTGATGCGTATAAGTTAAAGTCTCTACTTAGATCCCTATAAAGAGTTTCTAGTAAAACTTAATTTTTGCATATCCAGATACTCAGCCATTCAAAGAGTTTTGGATATGTATAAATTAATAATTTACTTGAATTTCTATAATACTCTGGGTTTATGTAACAAAGGGTTTAATCCCTTTATTGCAAATACTAATTGTATTATTACCCTTATGCTCTAGATAAATACTCCCCAGATCTAGTATCTATTTTAACTTTGTCACCTTCATTTACGAAAAGTGGTACTTGAACATCAGCTCCAGTTTCAACTTTAGCTCTTTTTGTAACATTATTTGCTGTATCTCCCTTAATGCCAGGCTCAGTTTCAACTACAACTAACTCAACAAAGTTAGGCGGAGCAACTTGGAAACACTTACCTTTATAGAACTTTAGTGTAGCGTTCTCATTTTCTCTAACATATTTAATTGCATCTTCAACCTGCTCTTCAGTAAGTGGGATTTGCTCATATGTTTGGTTATCCATAAAGTAGTACAGTTCTCCATCATTATATAAATACTGCATATCTTTAGTTTCAATGTGAGCCTTTGGGAACTTATCATTTGGATTGAAAGCTTCTTCTCTAATAGAACCCGTAATTATGCTTTTATACTTCGTTCTTACGAAAGCAGCTCCCTTTCCAGGCTTAACATGCTGGAAGTCAACAACCACAAATGGTTGACCATTAATCTCAAATGTTACACCTTTTCTAAAATCTCCTGCTGAAATCATTTAAAAATCCCTCCATAGTACTTTAATTCTTTAATTTTCTTATTTGCAGTCATATCTCAATCTATAGAAATCGCAGTAAATCTTTTACATTTAAATTATAAGTGCGTTCTATCAAGGTGAGAATTTGGACCAATTAATTCTAAAGAGTTCCTAATAAAACTTAATTTATGCATATCCAAATACTCAGCGCTTCTGGGAGTTTTGGATGTGTATAAATTAATAGTTTTCCTGGAATCTCTCTATGGACTTAGTTGTCCTTAATATCTATATTAACTGAGCCTATAGCTCAATTAAATGCTTAGGTGATTTTGATAGTGTTTCACATCCATTTTCAGTAACAACAATTAAATCTTCTATTCTAACACCACCAAAGTCGGGTAAATAAACACCAGGCTCATCGGTAACTATCATATTTGCTTCTAAAACATCTTTTCCAAGGGGAGATAATCTTGGTGATTCATGTACTTCTAAACCTACACCATGCCCTAATCCATGTCCAAAATATTCTCCAAAGCCTTTAGCCTCTATAATATCGCGGGCTACCTTGTCAGCATCATACCCTGTAATCCCAGGTCTGATAGCTTCTAGTGCAGCTTTTTGAGCTTCTAGAACAACATTATATATCTCTTTTTGCTTATCAGAAGCTTTTCCAACTACAATTGTTCTTGTCATATCAGAGCAATATCCATTATAGATACAACCAAAATCAAGAGTTACAAAGTCACCTTCTTCAATAACCTTCTGGGATGCAACGCCATGGGGCATAGATGAACGTATACCAGAAGCAACTATACTATCAAATGATGTTCCTGTGGCTCCTTTTTTCTTCATAAAGCTTTCTAGTTCAAGAGCTACTTCCCATTCAGTAATTCCTGACTTTATAACACTGCATATGTACTCAAAGGCTTTATCAGCTATTTCAGCTGCCTTTCTAATCTCATCAATCTCATTTTGGTCTTTTATTGTTCTAAGCTTACCTAAAGTATCCTTTAAGGGCTTTAGCTCTATTCCAATAAGCTTATCATTAAACTCATTATATTGGCTTACAGTTACAAATGCATCCTCAAAACCCAGATTCTTTAGACCTAATCCATTTAATATATCATACAAGGTTCTATCATTAGTATGCTGAACTATCTCAAAGTCTTTGCATTGATCAGAGGCTTGCTTAACATATCTGAAGTCTGTTATAAAAAGATTCTTATCTTCAGTAATAACAACATAACCCGATGTACCAGTAAAATCAGATAGATATCTTCTATTTTCAGGTTTAAATACTATAGCGGAGTCTAGATTATTCTCCTTAAGGTTTTTTCTAAATCTCTCTACCTTATTATTCATTTATATACCCCCCATTATAATATATTAATGTTAAATATTAATTAATTATATGTGTTTGACGCTAAAACCTAGGATAAATTCCAAAAAATATAATGTTATTTTTACATTTTTCTTTTAAATTTGTCAATCTTTAATTATTTCCACATCCTACTAAATAATAATAACACAAAAATCTATGTTTGAATACAACTTATTGATGTTCAGACCCTTTGCTTTATTATTTACAAAATATTTAAATTATAAACTGATATAGATAAAACATAAATAGAGAGCACCTAAGTAGCCCTAGGTACTCAAAATTTGTTGAATCAATCCCATAATTCTATGAGTCAAGTCTTCTCTTCAAGACATTAACTATAATCTAATGTCTAGGATTCTTTGTAACCACATCTATTGCATCGATTAATGCCTTCATTACATCGGTCTCAAATTGCCTACTCATTTCGTCTACCTTAGAAAATAACTCACCCTTATCAGTAACAACGTAATGGGGATTTAGCTTGTTTAGGGCAATTGCCTTTATATCCAAAGTACACTTATCACAGGTACAAATATTATCGAAAGCTCTAAGTAAATTTGGTAATGTATGATCCACCGCAATTTCCATATAGTTTTTTAAAAACATATATATCACCCCTAAACATAGTTTTTGTTTATCTTATTTTATTACAAAATGTTCGGATCATCAACAATATTTATCAGTAAAGTTGGATCTGGATCTGGGTTATAAGTATCTGATTCATCGGATTTAATACCCTCAAAGCTATCTATTATAATTTTATATTTTGATTCATCAGCTTTGGCACCATCATCTTTAATAACATCGAACTCAAGCGTGGCTTCATAATCACCGTTCCCCGGAACAGAAGTGATTACAATCGTATTACCATTAATGTCCCAGTTTGTATGTTCGTCTCCTTTAAATTCTAACTTCATTTTTTTAAATTCATACTTCTCATCATCAAAGTTCTCTGAGCCTCTCTTTAGTGCAAGCTTTACTCTTAGTTCATCTGCAGTACCTTCTAAAGTAAATCCAACCTTAACTATCAGTTTTCCGTTCTTAATCATATGTACTATACGGTCAACACCGTTGTAGCCCTTTGCATCAGTGATCCTTTCCTTCTCTATTGACAGAATATCATTTACTACTTTAGTGTCATAAGCTGAATTTCCTGCTTTATCTGTTGCCGTCGCCGTTATAGTCAGTCTACCATCGGCTAAATCACTTACATCAAATCCATCTATCTTGAAATTACCATCACTATCTGAGTATATGATCTTTGTTACTTCCTTACCATCCTTATCAGAAATGACTACTGTAACCCTTATATTTCCTTCTTTTCCTGTATTACCTTCAATAGTCACATTCTCTTCTTCTGATTCACTTATTATGTCATCCTCCATTATCGGAGTATCTATGTTTATTGATGGCCTAGTCCTATCTATTTTTACTATACTTGATACTTCCCCAGATAAATCGCCACTATCATCTGTTGTTCTTGCAAGAATTTTAGTTTCACCTTCTCTTCTTATGTCAAAACTTCCTTCATAGTCTGTCCAATCTAATATTTCCTTACCTTCATCAGTATCATCTTTTAAAAGTTTGTACTGTATCTTCACTCCTGAGTCCTCTGCTATATCAGCTGTTATTTTGACCGGTACATCCGTAGCATTTGTCCATTCTGTTTCTGCTTCTATTACTGGAACTGGAAGGTCACCCTTTTCAATACTAATCCTATCTATTTCAACCAGGGATACTGAAATTTGTAATTCATCAATATCCTTATACTTTAACAATGACCCTTCTCCTAATTCAAAGTCTCCTGTTTTTTCTCCATAGCCACTAATTTCAAAGGATAAACTCTCTGTATCTGGTTCATAAGTTTTTTCCGCTTCATTAAGATTATATGAAATAGAATCAACAGAGTAGGTTATAATTTGTCCTTCTACGGAAACTTCACTAGGAAGATTATCGCTTTTGATAGTTATTCCCTCTGGTATAGTCTCAGTAAATACAATGTCTCTAACTATTTCTGTTTCTGGCAAATTAGATACATCATCTAATGCCTTAATTCTTTGAGGACTTATTTCATAGGTTATAGCAAATTGCTCCTCAAGATATACTTCTGACTTATTTATGGTTCTGTCAAAATTAAGTCCTGCAGAATTTTTATCCTTTGCATTAATTGTAACTGCTGGAAACTCCATCTGGCTATTGGCTTTGTTAATATCAGTAAAAGAAATGATAGATTTACCTGACTCACTTAAAGTATAATTTCCCGGTGTATCAGTACTCAAGTCTACAACAAAGCTTACAGTATCCGCTGAATATACCTGTTCTCCACCTTTGTCAGTTAACTTATATTCTATATTTAGCATATTGACTGTAATAGACTCTCCATTTACAACTATATCAGCATCACCTGAATCAGTAGCAATATCTATATTTGCTGGGTATTTATCCTCAAGAAGTACATTCGTTAGACTTATACTTTCATTGTAGACCCCATTTTCATTCTTGTATGTACTTGTGGCCTTTATATCTTCTGGTTGAATAGTATATTTTAATTTAAATGCATCCTTTTCTTGTACTATGTTTCCGTCTATAACTTCCTTGTATAGGTTTAATGAAACCTTACCATCAACAGTAAAAGGACCATATATCCCCTCCCTTGTAACTTCATTGTTATTACCGGTCTTAAATAGGATATAGTAATCACCAGATTCCGTAGGGAACTTGACCCCTTCACTTCCGGTAAATATAGTCTTGTCATATTCCCCAGGTGTTATATTCTTAGATGGATAGAACCAGTCTGCCGGAACTCGTGTAGATGGTGAACTACTATCATCACTGTATTTCATTTCAAAATGGGCCCATCCACCCCAGTTGAAGTATTCTAAGTATATTGGATAGAACTTATTAGCTTTTAAATGAAATACTTCATTTGTAGTTCCAAACTTTGATCCTTGAGGCTTAAACATATTAACGAAATTCTTTGTTTCACCCTCAACAGTTATATAACCTTTGCTGCCATCGTCAGAGTTAGCACCAAACTTATAACCCCCATCGGTCGGAACTTTAATATATCCCCAGAATTTTGATGATTCCTTATAGTTTTGATTTTTATTTCCATTGGCTCCAGTTACATTCATATTTTTCATAAATATAGAGTTTGCTACCCATCTCTTGTCAGTGGTTCCATCGGCTTTGTTATAATCCTCCCAGTCTCCATACTCCGCTGCACTTGTCGAGAACGATGCAGACTTATGGTATGTAGCTTCAAATGGTGTTTTAAAAACCTCCTGAGGATTGCTCCATTTATCATTACCGCTTAAGGTAGGCATGTGACTAACATCGTAGGCTCTTTGATTGAGATGCCCCTGTTTTTCTAACACAACGTCTTCATTTATTGTTTCTTCGTTTAAATCTAGATCTAACCAACCATTTTCAGGCATATCCTGTGGCTCTACAGAAGTGTTCATAAACTGATACTTAAAATAATCAACTTCTTCTCCTATGACGCTTATATCCGCAAAGGAATCACCCTTTAAAACGATATTAGAATTTAATATTTTTTTGACTTTTTTATCGGCAATATCACTTGGAATTTCGTAGGAATCTCTAACACCTTCACCATCTTTAACCTTGATACTAATATCAGGCGGAGCAGTCGGTCCTTCAACAGTTATACCACTAAATTTTAATGTAGATGTATTGTTAAAATCATTCTTTACAGAAATTTCAATTTCATTTTCATCATATACTAAATCAATTAATTGTGTATATCTTCCTTCGCCGGTTAATCTATCCATAGCTATTATTACTCCATTGACTTTTATACTCGTGATCGTAGAATTTATTTCTGTCTCTAAGCTTAGCCTTCCCTTAAGTCCCTCAGGTGTTTTAGTTGAATCTTGAATTTCAATAGGCATCAATCTAATCAACGGAATAGTTTCTTCCACTGAATTATTATATTTATCCTTTGCATTCATATTGACAAACATTCCATTTACATCAGATTTAGTAATGTCAATAGTAAAGGTTTTGTCAGATTGATAGTTATTAGGTCTTTCGTCCCTTGTCCATAGAATATCTCCCTCTGTATTTAAAACCTCTATTTCTGCCGGTTCGTCAATGGTTAGAGCTAAGCTATAGTTGTCATTATTAGTTTCATGATCTGTCAAATGTGCTGATATTTCAGGCGGTTCTTCCTCGTAAACCGATATATCTATTCCTGGAAAGGATTTTTGACCGTCGGTTCCATCGATATCTCTATAGTCAATATAAGAGATATTGTTATCACTACCATCCTTTCCTAAATTATAGTTTCCAGCGGCGTTACCCCTTAGTTTAATAAAAAATTTAAAGGGCTCCGCTTCAAATTGATTTGTCTCCTCATTTAACATGTATGATATACTTCCTATATCTCCAGTTACTATTTGACCGTTTATCTCAAGCCCTAGGGACGCATCTGCAATATCCATTCCCTCTGGGAAAGTCTCTTGAAATCTTATACCATGAATAGGTAAATCACTTTGTATTTGTTCCGCTAGCTTTTCATATACTTCGGTTATATCCTCGGCTGTTTTTGCTTCTTTATAAAAGCCATTAGAGTTGTCGGCTATTTCTTGAAGCTTGTCCTTGTTTATCCCATTACTAAAGCCAATAATAAAAGTGTCGATATAAGGGTCTTCCAGTGCTATCTTCTGAGATGCTATAACATTTGCATATTCCAAAGCATATCCTTTTGGATCATTACTTCCAAAATTCCAGATTTTGTTATCCTGTACTTCACCATCATCTAACTTATAAATCGGATAATAAATATTTATGTATTGCCATCCCCGATAAGTCCATTTCTTTTCTAACCTTGTTTCTTTTCTAATCATACTTAATGCAGTCGGTTCACCATCGGTCATTAATACAATATATTTTTTAGTATCATTATCTGAGGATTTTCTTAGAATCCAATATGCTCTCCTCAGTCCATCACCAATATTTGTTGCTCCTTTAGCCTGTAATCCATTATTAATTCTTGTCTTTAACTTATTAAGCTTTTTGCTGTTAACTAATTCTTTCCCATCAATATCTTCTACTTTTGATTTTGTATCATAATCTACAAGCCCTATCTTCACATTATTCTTATCACTAAAATTATCAATAAATAATTTGGCTGCGTCCTTTGCAATAGTCATTCTTTTGTTTTTGTTCGAAACATTTCTATTACCATTAATATCCCAATCCATACTACCCGAAGAATCTATTACTAAAACAATTTCCTTATCCTTTAAATATGATTCTGGTACGATATCCTCTACAGGTATAGGTTGAGGCTGAATCATATAGTTGATTATAAATTCTTCATTTACTAAATATTGATTCCGCTCAACTTCCTTTATTAAGTTTATAGGCGCCTTGACATTTTTATTTATAGGATCTGCGTAACTATTTGGTACTATAAGGCTGCTTATAATTATAGTAAATACAAGTAACATGCAGCTTATTTTAAAGCATCTTTGTCGACAACTCATGAAAACTCCCCCTTTCAGTGATTATAATTTTTTAAGGCTTAGCATTCCTAAAATATACTCGGTTTTTATTTAAGGTAATCTCCGAATCATTGAGTTCTGTTGTTATAGTTATTACAACACCTATAACTGTGTTTTGATCGTTAAGAATTTTAGTTACCTTAAACTCTTCAATATACTTTGCATATTCACTAGTAGTAATACCTGTTTTACTCACGCCTTTCCCTCGGCCTAGGGTTTTGGTACCATTATCAAAATCGTATTGAAGATAGCTGCTTTCGTTTATCTCAAAGATAATCTGCTTGACACTACCACCGCTATAAGTCTTTATTGGCTCTACTATACCTCTAGCCTCCATAATATTATCTACTATTTCATTCATAGCAATCTGAATATTATGCTGAGCCTCAACTTGATCCTCGGCTCTATGAAAGGTTTTGATATTATTTATTAAAAAGAACGATATTGTTATTAACACTATTCCCATTATAGCCATAACAACAACTAGTTCCACCATCGTAAAGCCCTTATTGTGGCGAAAAAACTTCATCATTCAACAGCACCCTTCTTATGATCATCGATTTTGACTATTTAATTCTTTCCCAGTAAACATCTACAACATCTTCATATTTAAGATAAGAATTTAAATCATCTGCCCCTGCTTCAGATTCGTACAAAAAGCTAACTTCATCTCCATTATTAACAAATTGTTTCGCTAAACTTCCAGTTCCCTCTACTTTGTCTTTATAGACTGCCTTATAAATATAAATCTCATCATTTGCTATGGTTTTAATATTATCATCTTCTATATAGACATTTCCCTCGGCAGCAATCGTTCCTCTATAGCTTAATTTACCCCTCAAGTACACTTTTCCCTTTGTAATAATAATCCCCTTTAAACCTCCTATATTATTGGAAGAAATATCAATTTTTTCATCATCATTTCCTATTCCTGAAGAATCTCCATACTGACCAATAATATATAGATCTTTATTAGCATCGTTGTTTACAAAAACGACTTCTTTAATAATCTTTTCCTCTCCCTCTTCTCCAATTTCAATGTCTTCATTTTTATAAATATTTTCATCAAATGAAAACCTTCCATATTGCCCACCATCAGTGTCATAAATATGTACCTTCTTCCCCGTATCTGATTCGTCTTCATCGGACATATTATTAACATACTTTTCATATTCTTCGTTCTTCGTATTAAACATGTAATCATTGTCTACAAAGGGCTTGCTTGGGTAAATTACTCCCTTACTTAAGTAAGCTCCTGTGGCGAATAGTACATGGTCATCCTTTGTATTAATATCTATACCTGAACTTCCTCCAAGTTTAAGTCTCTGAGGATCATCTGCCTCTAAATGTGCTTGATTATAATAATAGAAATACTTGCTCTTTTCAATAGCATTCATCTTTGTTTCTTCCTCATCATTCAGTTTATTTACTAGCACAAGGGGTTGAAAACTTTCAGGTTTAAGGTTATTATATTTACCCTCATCTTCTTCAGGTGTATCTACATCATCAGTGATACCATTTAACACTTCAGAATAGGCCTTATAGTTTCCTTTTATAGAGACACTCTCACCTGTTTGATAGTCCTCGAAGGGTAAATTTATATACACCGTTCCTCCCATAAATATATTCTTTGTAACTTTTAGGAAGGACCCTGTTCCAATATCTTTACTGTTTATAACGATACTACTACTCTCATGATGGGCTGCTAAATTATTTCTCCCATCTGAAAACCCATAATAGCTTCCATTGATTTCAATCCTTGCCTTTTTTCCATTTAATTCTATGTCATCGGCTGTATTCACGGAATAATCATTGTTTGATGTACTACCTACAATAATGTTACTTCCTGAAGTTCCATCCTGGATAACTAAGCTGTTACAATAAACATTACCATTAATATTTATT
>JMSU01000365.1_pt1 | contig 11188 bp, 13 predicted proteins | sample 179011 | NCBI WGS metagenome assembly JMSU01 (sample SAMN02769580, study PRJNA246767) | bioreactor metagenome | isolation source: Culture-1 Bioreactor ArsB derived from microbial biomass from the upper 2 cm... | place: Germany: Bremen | collected day 87 after inoculation
TTATAAAAATTAAGGCTCATTACTCGTTGCATAAATATTGCTGGCAACGTAAACAATAGAGATAAATAAGAACAGGGTGATACAAATGAATTCCAATCTTCCCATGGTATTTTCAGTTACCTCCGGTAAAGGGGGCGTAGGCAAGACAAATATTTCTGTAAATCTGGCCTACAATCTCAGCCGCATGGGCAAGAAAGTCTTGTTACTGGACGCTGACCTAGGTCTGGCAAACGTTGATGTACTGCTGGGTATAGCTCCCAAGTACAACTTGTTTCATTTGTTTCATGAAGACACAAGTATTCATGAAGTCATTTACAAGACTGAATATGGATTTGACATTCTGCCAGCTTCATCAGGTGTGAGTGATATGGTTTCACTCGACACTGGGCAAAAGCTGGACCTGCTTGAAGCTATGGACCACCTTGAAGAAAAAATTGACTATCTTATTGTTGATACTGGTGCTGGAATCAACGATAACGTACTCTACTTCAACTTGGCGGTGCAGGAACGTCTACTGGTCCTGACTCCGGAACCGACCTCGCTTACCGATGCATATGCGCTTATCAAAGTGATGAAATTGCATCATGGTGTTGACAAATTCAAAGTTCTGGTGAACATGGCTCCTGACATGAAAGAAGCCAAAGAAGTATTCAAAAAACTTTACATGGCCTGTGATCACTTTTTAAGCGGTGTGTCCCTTGATTTGGTCGGCGTTATTCCGCGAGACCAGAATATGCGTAAAGCTGTCATTAACCAGACACCTCTTTGCAAGATTGCACCGTCGAGCCCAGCATGTGTTAAGATTGCTGAAGCAGCGAAAAAAATTACTAACTGGAAAGCAACATCCGAGCTAGATGGAAATATCAAGTTCTTCTGGAAAAAACTTCTCTTCCAAGAGCAGTCCGTGGCTTGACCTTGAGTCAGGGGCTACTAACTGGGAAGATTTTTCGCCCATAGATCAAGAGGCGATTGTACGACATTTTTCACCGAAAATACGTATAATTGCACTCCGCATGAAATCCAAGCTGCCACAAAGTGTTGAGCTTGGAGAGCTTATTAGTGCCGGAAGTCTTGGTCTGGTGGAGTCTTTAGGAAAATTCCGTCCAGAACTGAAGATCAAATTTGAAACCTATGCGGAAAATCGTATCAAGGGAGCCATGCTTGACGAACTCAGACGCATGGACTGGTTTTCTCGCGGGTTGCGCCAGAAAGTAAAAACAATCGAAAACAGTATCAGGGAAATTGAGCATCAAACTGGAGAAAAACCGACCAGTGCTCAAATTGAGGAGGCCACAGGCTATTCTGCCAAAGAAGTGCAGCAAGGACTTGAAGCACTACAGAACCAGCTGTGCGTCAACCTTGATGCTTTTAACGACAATATTCCAAGTAACCGAGATTCCCAAATAGATGATGAGCCATTTCAGTCTGCTGTTTTTCAAGAAACAGTGGACAAGGTGGCTGATCTAATTGATAATTTGACGCCAAGGGAAAAACTGGTATTATCCCTATATTACGGAGAGGAACTCAACATGAAAGAGACCTCTGAAGTAATGGAGATAACTGAAGGCAGAGTGTCCCAACTCCACTCACAAGCCCTTAAAAAATTAAGAGAAATGTTCCAGGATAAGTACAATTCGGAACCTTAAGGAGAAATAAATGGCCATTGATTACTCTATGAAAGTTCTTGTTGTGGATGACTTCGCAACCATGCGTCGTATTATTAAAAATATCCTCCGCCAGATCGGCTTCACTAACATTGTTGAAGCAGACGATGGCACAACAGCATGGGAAACACTAAATAAAGACGATAGTATCCAATTTATTGTTTCTGACTGGAATATGCCCCAGATGACCGGAATTGAACTTTTGCGCAAAGTAAGATCCAGCGAAGAATTCGCCGATCTGCCCTTTCTGATGGTAACTGCTGAAGCACAGCAGGAAAACATCATTGAAGCAGTTCAGGCTAAGGTTTCCAACTATATTGTTAAACCTTTCACGCCTGACACCCTCGGTCAGAAAATTAATAAAATTTTCGAATAGAAAATTTTTATTCAGCGGGCATAGCTGCTATGCCCGCTGAATAACTATGCTGCCCATTTTTCAGTCAGCAGGCCGGTACCGCCTGACCGGATTATTATCATAAGGTTGCAAGCATGATCTTCCTCGCTGTTGATGATATTGATGATTCAGGGGAGGACACGTCTCCGGCCCCAGCCAGCAAAGCTACCCAAAAGGTTGAGCTTGACCTTGACGATGCCCCATTTCTTGAAGATGAAGATGAAGAAGAGGATCTTCCCGAGGATGAGCCGGAAGAACTTGAATCCCTGGAAGAAGCTCCTGCCCAGAAAAAATCTAAGTCCAAGCTTATCATTTTCATCGGAATTGGAGTAATAATACTCCTTCTAGCCGCTATTCTTGCTAAACTTTTCTTATTCAACGATGCCCCACCTCCTGCAAAGGAACCAGCTCCGATAGAAGAGTCGTTTGAAGAAATTCCTGAAAGTGTCCCCGAAGAAGTACCTCCGCCTCCAGAAGAACCAGGAGTGTCTTTGTTACGCATGGACCCGTTCTGGATCGAACAAAAAGACGAAAAGAAGAATACTAGATTCCTAATCGCCCGCTTTGCCATGACCACAAAAGATGAAAGAGTCGTGGCTGAATACGGACGAAAGACTCTCATCTTACGCGATGCGGTATACTTTTACCTGAAAAATAAAGATTTAGAGTTTCTGGCCGATAAGAAGAATGTAGAGAAACTAAAAAAAGACCTGCTCATGGTTATCAACCAATACATTGTTGCAGGCGAGTTCGAAGAAATTCTGTTTGAAAAATATTTAGTGAGGTAAAATCATGCCCGGTCCTGTGGATATGCCCCTGATCATTTCGCAACTAGCGAACGTTCAGAAGATTTCCAATTCTGAGGTGACTAAAGCTCAGATGCAGCAGACCCTCTTGATCAATCCAGCTGAACAAGAAAAGAACAAAGAAGCCCAGAAACAAGTTCAGGAAATTGAAAAGGACGAAAACACAAACTCTGTCCAGGACGAAGGCGGAGGCAATGCAAATCAACACGCATCAAGTCGCCGGAAAAGAAAGAATGAACCAGACGAGGAAGAAGAAAAAGAAACCAAGCCTTCCCCTTGGTCCGGAAATATCATCAACGTCAAAATTTAAAAGTAATTGCGTGTTGCTCTTAGTTCATAATCAGTGCAAAATACGACCTATTCAACAACCATCTACTTACTGCTGGAACTGGTAAGCCATGACTGTATTCCTTTTAATCTTCTTTTCCGTAACTGAAATTATTCTGCTCATCGCCGTAATTATCTTTTTCATGAGACTTAGAAAGTCTGAAGAACTTGTCACCAAACTTCAATCCAAACAACAAGAATTCATTAACAAGCTGCATTTCAATGCTCAGCTTGAAAATGAACTGATGAATACTTTTGAAGAACGCCAGGACGAACTGGCTAAACTTGATCTTCTCCTTGACCAAAAAACTAAAAACTTAAGAAGATACTTTCTCAAGCCGAAGAATTTTCGCGCTCACCACAATTCCTGCGCCAGATAATCATCACCGGACACAAAGAAGGCAAGCCCGTCAATAGATTAGCCAAAGCGACAGGCCTGTCCACAGAAGAAGTAGAACTGATTATCGACCAGCACACTTAACCGCCAGAGACATCTTCAAAAAAAGTAAATATCTCATTCTCTTAAACGCTCCGCGAAGCAGCTGGAGATAAATTGAGGCACAAAGCTTATCATGAAAATTTCAAGATATGGCAGCAGACAATTTCAAAATGGAAATAAAGGTACATCGGAACGTTCTGCTGTTTTTCGCAAACGATATAAGGTTGATCAGATAATTCAGGGTATTTTGCTCAAATGGGAAAGTTCCAGACTTGGATGGGTGGAGATTGGTGACCAGCAGCTTTTAGCAAACATCATGACAGCCCCTTCTCCGGGAGATACACTGACCTTTGTAGTTCAACAACTTTTTCCAGACATAATTCTTAAAGAAATTAATCCTGATCATTTAAATGCACATGGAACCTACATAAATCCTGCAGACGTCACACGTCAGTTTGTTACATGTCGTGCGGCTTTTCAATCACAGGCACGCAAAATATTATGTGAATTTGGTAAATTAAATAAGAGCAAAGCTTCTGAGAGGCTTTCTTTATTTCTAACCGCTCTGGAAAGTGACAAAAAAAGCGCAGAGATGTTTTTTGAGACACTTAGCTGCGTGGCTGACCTTAATTCAATATTCAGCAAGGCCAAATTATTCTATATGCCGTGGCTGGTTCCAGTAGCACTTAATCAGGAAATTGTACTTAAGATCAGAGCCGACAAGGATAATCCAGACAACTCATTCTATGAACTACTCTACTCTCTGGACCTGCCGCCTTCAGTCCCAGCCAGATTCAAAATTCTGTATAAAAAACCGCAATGCGGGTTCAAGCTGCTTGCTGATGATCAAAACCTGAAAACTCTACTAGGTGTCCACCTCAAGCATTCTTTTTCTGAATTCCTCAGCGTAGAAAGAATCCCCCCGCAAAATTCAGGAGGATTCCTTTCAGAACTACTTGCTTCATCCTGATTTAAAACAGGATTATTCTTTATCTACCTGAAAAACAGCTACTTCTTCTTCAAGACTGGAGACAGAATTTGATAATTGTTCTGTAATTGACATAAATTCACTCAAAGCATCTTTAGTCTGGATTGAAGTTTCACTGAGTTGAATCATCGCTTTACTGATCTGTTCTGCACCTTCACTCTGATTCTGCATACCTTCATTCACTGATTCGAATTGAGGAGTCAGAGTACGCACCTGATTTACAACCCCGGAAATACCACTACCTAAGACATCTACGTTGCTAACGCCGCTTTCAACCTGCTGACGGAACTTATCCATCTCCATTACCCCTGAAGATACAGCTGAAAGCATTTCAGCTACGATCTTTTCAATATCAAGAGTAGACATGGCAGTCTGGTCGGCAAGTTTTCTAATCTCCCGTGCAACCACAGAGAAACCTTGGCCGAATTCTCCGGCCTTTTCAGCCTCGATTGCCGCATTGAGCGACAAAAGATTAATTTGTTCAGAAATCTTCGAAATAGATGTTACCACTGTACTGATATTTGCTGCCTTGGAATTAATCACTGACAGCTTGGTAAAAATACCTCCGGATGCATCACGCATGGTATCCATAGTATGACTCATCACATTAAGATCACGGACGCCCTGTGCAGCCAGTTCTCCAGTTGAGACTGCCACCTCTGTAGACTCATTCATCGTCCGCGCAAGTTCCTGTGATGTAGCGGAAATCTCGCGTGATGTGCTGCCAAGTTCCTGAGTTGCTGCAGCCTGATTCTCCACCGCCACTTCAAGCTGATTAATCGCGGTACCGAGCTTTAAGGCAGATCCCGTAACCTGATCACCGGACGTCTGAACCTGACTTACTAACGAATTTAAGGTTTGAAGCATTCTATGAATGGACTTCACAAGATGATCAACTTCATCAAATTTTTTCTCATCATCTGTTTCAAATGACTCCACTACCCGCTTCATGTGACCTTTATCCGTAGCCATTGAAAAAACTTTTTTGGCCTGACGCAAGTCACCTCGCGAAACATGAAAAGCTGCTTTGGAGACACTGCGGATAGGAAGGCAAATTCGACGAACCGCGTAATAAATTACACCAATTGTCATCAGCAGTACGATAAAACTGATTGCTCCCTGTTTCATAATGAGATCGTCCACCGGAGCATAAATTTCATGCTTAGGCACCGTTGAAGCAACATACCAGCCCATAGGAGAAAAATACCGGACATAAGACTGCCGCTCCACTTCAACTCCATCCCTGCGTCGAATCTTATAATCAAGAACCCATTCACCAAGCTTACCTACTTCTTTGAGGTCGTGCAGAACTGTCTTCCCGGTATTAAGGTTGATATTTTGAGCAAAATCAGGACCAGCCCCAATTGGAGGGACTATCACCTTTTTATCATTGTCAAAAATAAAAAGCCGTCCGGTCTCGGCCAGCCTGATACGCGAAAAGCCTTTACGCATGTCCTGAACCAAACCATCCATCTGCTTACCCACAGAAGCTTCAATATCGTCTATATATGTTCCAGTGCCTATAATCCAATTCCACCGGGAATATCCTTTAACATACAAAATTTTAGGAACCGGAGTTTTGTCACCAAGCCTTGTCCACCAAAGATCAAGAAATCCCCCTCCCTCACGGGTGGCTTTCCTGATCATATCAGGTCCGAAAGCATATCCTTCCTTATCAACAGCCTTGGACAGATCCCGTCCTTCCATTGATCTGTCAGGATGGGCAAGGGTATCCAGCTTATCTGTATAAATGAAAAATAATCATTATTAAAATAACGTGTATTTCTAGCTAGTTCATATGCGGCTTGTTTAGCCTCATTTTCTGTAAGCTTACCAGCCTTGTATAACGAATAGTATGAATCAACCTGAGATATAAAAATATCCATTGCGTCTTTAATGGCCTGCTTACGATCTTTGAATGCATGATCCCTATAACGTTCAATAGCCTGCCTGCCCTCTTGAAGATACAAAAGTCCCATCCTAATAGTATTCCGCGCAGTACGTCCCTGAGCATCGGTCATATCATCTTCAACTGTTGTGCTGGTAAAAAGCAATGTAATTACAGTTGCTGAAATAACCACAATAGCAACAATATATGAAATTCTAGTACTGATTGACCGGAACATGAAAAACTCCTTAAAAAGAACTGGAAGCAATAATATTTATTTAGACTTCAACCAGATTATATGCACTTTGCCTTTCAATCAAATTAACAAAAAAAGCTGGACTGAACCATACGACCATTTTTACTGATTATATTTACCCCTGCACCAGTCAGAGTCAAGCAAGACCGATAGATTAAAACCAACTATAGACAAAAAAAGAACCCGCCATAAGGCGGGTTCTTTTTTAAAGTCATATGAATCAACAGTTATGCGGGAGCAGGAACAGCTTCCGGCGCAACCGGAGCAAAACCTTTTTCTGCAACCTTTTCGTGCAGAGGCTCAAGGGAGCGCTCTTCAAGATAATCTTCTGCATTGGCATGCAGGTATCTAAGAAAAGAATTATTAAGTGCATGCCCTGAAGCGTAGACTTCAAAACGTCCGTGCAAAGGCTTCTCCAGTACTGCCATATCGCCAACAAAATCCAAAATTTTATGTCTCACAAATTCATCTGCAAAGCGAAGTCCGCCATCATTCAAAATGCCGTAATCATCAAGAACTACAGCATTATCAAGCGATCCCCCCAAAGCTAAACCATTTGCATGTAAATATTCGACTTCTTTCAAAAAACCGAAAGTTCTAGCTTTGGCGAGATTTTCAGTAAAAACATCAGGGGTAATTTCAAGAGAAAGATTTTGTTTACCTATCTGAGGATGCTCAAAATCAATAGTGTAATCAACGACAAACCCGTCGTGAGGAAAAGCTCTTACATACTTTCCGTCCTGTTCAAAATTAATGGACTTAGTCACAGCCATAACTTTGCGCGGTCTGGAAAGATCTCTTACGCCAGCCTGACGAAGCAGATACACAAAAGGTCCAGCACTTCCATCCATAATAGGAAGCTCGTTACCTCGAACTTCAACGTGAATATTATCAATACCCATGCCGCGAACAGCAGCAAGGAGATGCTCTACAGTGGAGACAGAATCCTGCCCATTACCAAGAGTGGTAGCAAGCCCAGTGGCTACAACCAGATCAGGATTAGGAGTAATAAAAGAACTCCCTGAGCCGGTATGAAGTGAAAAAAGAATACCCGTATCTTCAACAGCAGGCCGCAATACGATTTCCACCTGCTTACCGCTATGGAGCCCGATTCCTTTGCATCTTACTGTGTTATGGATAGTTGTTTGTAGCATATAATCTCCTCTTGCCTTTTTAAAAGCAAAAAGTATGCCCAAAAACGTTTTCGTCTCAAGCATTTGTTTTTAAACACTTTTTCAATTAAACCCATTATAACAACGCATAACTAGTTGTATTTTTACAACAAGACAAAACATGCATTGTGGTATTTTTGCAAATGCTCAACAAAACTATTTCTTTTTTGCCACAACGATACGGTCATGGCGCGAAAGGTCTTTTAAAACAGAAACACTGTCAGAAAATTCTGGACAAGACTCAAAAATATGCCTCGCGACCTGCCCCTGCAAATAACCTATTTCCATATAAACCGTACCATTTGACTTCAAAATTTCTGCTATGCGTGGCGCACTCCCCCTTATGTCCTCATCCCCATCAAGACCACTCACTAAAGCGGAAACTGGCTCAAAATCAGCAACTTCGTAACTGATCTCATCAAGCTCAACCTCAGCAAGATAAGGAGGATTCGCCAGCACAAGATCAAAAATCATATCCTGAAACAAAACCTCATTAAAATCAGCCTGCACAAACAAAACACGCTCAGCAACTCCATGCAAGCGAGCATTCTCCTGTGCAATTTCAAGTGCAGCAGAACTCAAGTCAACAGCGACTCCGCGAGCCTTCGGAAACAGCTTTGCGACAGTAACAGCCAGCACACCAGACCCTGTACCGAAATCAGAAAAAAGAAACTTATCTCCTTTGCTGAATTGTTTCAGAACCTTCTCGACTATTTCCTCTGTCTCCGGTCTCGGAATCAACACCCCCGGGCCAACTCTAAATTCCAACCCGAAAAACTCTTTCACACCCAAAATATAAGCCGCAGGCTCACCTTTCGCGCGTCGATCTACCAGTTCCTCAAATTCATTAAGGCTATCTGCATCAACAACGCTATTCATCTCCATAATAAGCTTCAAGCGATCAAGCCCGAAAGCCTTCTCAGCAAGCAACTGAGCAGACAAAGCAGGCGAATCAACACCTTTCTCGCTTAAAACAGCTGTAGCTTGAGCTAATACGTCTTTGAGAGTGATATTGTTCATACAGGCTCCAGAACTTTAAAAACAAAAGCGGGATATTTAAAAAATATCCCGCATGAGAATTCAATGCAATCTTTACAAATGAAGTATTAACCGTCTTCAGCCTGTCTTTTCAGAGCCTCAGACTGGTAATGGCTGATGAGTGAATCAACGAGTTCGCCCATGTCACCCTCGATTACGGAATCGAGTTTATAAAGAGTCAGGTTAATACGATGATCGGTAACCCTTCCCTGGGGGAAGTTATAGGTGCGGATACGCTCGGAACGGTCCCCGGAACCGACCTGTGCACGACGCTGTTCAGCCATTTCAGCATGCTGCTTGTCCTGCTCCTGCTGAAGCAAACGAGAACAAAGCACCTTCATAGCTTTGGCCTTGTTTTTGTGCTGAGACTTTTCATCCTGACAAATAACAACAAGACCTGTAGGGAGATGCGTAATCCTGATAGCAGAGTCAGTTGTGTTAACGGACTGACCACCGGGACCGGATGCACGAAAAACGTCAATACGAAGGTCTTCGTTACGAACCTGAACATCAACTTCTTCAGCTTCAGGCATAATAGCAACAGTAGCTGCGGAAGTGTGAATACGGCCCTGCGTTTCAGTTGCAGGAACCCGCTGAACACGATGAGTTCCAGACTCATACTTCATTTTAGAAAAAATATTACGCCCACTGATTGCAGCGACAATTTCTTTAAATCCACCGGTACCGGTATGGTTGGAGTTCATAATCTCAACCTTCCAGCCGTTCTGCTCTGCAAAACGAGAATACATACGGAAAAGGTCTGCAGCAAAAAGAGCAGCCTCATCTCCGCCTGTTCCAGCGCGGATTTCAAGAATGATGTTTTTGCCATCCATAGGATCTTTAGGAAGCAACAGAAGTTTAAGCTCCTCTTCAAGCTTAGGAAGACGGTCTTTCAGTTCTGCAATTTCCATTTCCGCCATTTCACGAATCTCAGGATCGGAATCTTTAGCCATTTCCTTGTTATCTTCAAGGTCAGCGGCAAGCTGCTTATACTCACGAAAAGCGGTTACAACTTCACCAAGCTCCGCATGGGCGATGGTTACTTTCTTATATCTTTCCTGATTATTATAAACTTACAGGATCCGCGAGCTCCTGCTCCAGATCCATGAAAGAACGTTCAATCTCTTCCAGCTTGGCAAACATTAGGACTTCCCTCCGTCAGCATCAGCGGCAACCGCTTTATTAAGAGCAGCAAGAGCAACCTCAATCTGGTCCTCATCAGGCTCGCGGGTTGTCAAAAGCTGCATTCCAAGTCCGGGCAGACACATGGCCTTGCATACCGGGCTGTTTTCAAATTTAGCAGAAGCCTTGATCATTTCGTAGGCAACAGCACTGACAGGCGCCATAAGAAGCAGCTTGATACCAACTATATATAAATGTTTTAAAACAAACCCTTCAGGAGCCCAGATAGAAACAATCATAGGGACCAGAACGGTAAAAAGCAAAATACTCACAACCAGTACGAAAAGCAAAAATGCCGTTCCGCATCTGGGGTGTAATCTGCTGAAATTTTTAATCTTACAAGTATCCAGACTACCACCGGCTTCATAAGCCCATATGACCTTATGTTCGGCCCCGTGATACTGAAAAACCCGTTTAATATCCGGCACAAAAGAAATAGAAATGATATAGCCAAGAAACATCAGCATCTTGAAAAAACCATCCCAGATATGGAAACTGAGAGAATCCACATCACCGGAGACACCCCACCACTTCATGGCAACAGAAAAGAAATGCGGCAAAACGACAAAAAGACCAAGAGCCGCGCCTAAAGCGATGACCATGGTCAAAATCAGATGAAAACTGGTAAGTTCACCATCTTCCTCTTCATCAAGAGCCTGTGTCGCGGAATAGTTGAGAGCTTTAACGCCGTTGACCATGGTTTCCATAAAGATAGGAAAACCGCGCAGAAACGGCTTCTTCAGAAACTGGGGAGTCATTGAGAACCAGGGACGAAGTTCAACAGTGATTTCGCCGTCCGGCCTGCGAACGGCAATGGCAAGATTGTCCTTTGCGCGCATCATGACGCCTTCAATAACAGCCTGTCCGCCAACTGTCTTGGCGGCTGACATAAGCAGAGATGATTTCAAATCCGTTTCCTCGCTTGAAAAAAGGGACTGACCCTTTAAGAGTAAATAGTACTGATTCTCAGGTAGGATAATCACTTAAAGCTGTCAGGCAAGGCCAAGCAGAACAATAATTACCCAAATCTCAGC
>JMSU01000366.1_pt1 | contig 11169 bp, 10 predicted proteins | sample 179011 | NCBI WGS metagenome assembly JMSU01 (sample SAMN02769580, study PRJNA246767) | bioreactor metagenome | isolation source: Culture-1 Bioreactor ArsB derived from microbial biomass from the upper 2 cm... | place: Germany: Bremen | collected day 87 after inoculation
GGGCTATTATTGACTAAAACAGACATCATCGCTATTTCCTAATAAGAATAAAAAGATGGAGGTAAATCATGGCACAATATGAAAGTCTAGCTATCGCAAATGAGTTCATTAAACGCAGCCTCCGTTATGGGGTGCCAATAACTCACATGAAGCTGCAAAAATTAATATTTTTTGCACACGGATGGCATTTGGCTTTAGCTCAGACACCGCTAATCAATGAACCTGTCCAAGCTTGGCAATATGGTCCTGTTGTTCCATCTATTTACTTTAAATTTCGCAATTACGGAGCCAACGCTATAGACAAAGAGGCCTCTACGTTAGACCCATATAATTATGGAGTTTCTTGGGTCAATCAAAACGTACCAGAAAATGATTTTCAGACACAACAACTGCTGGATTGGATATGGAATTCTTATGGTAAATTAGATGCTATGCAACTTTCAAATATGACACATGAATCAGGCACACCATGGGAAAAAACATGTGGCTGTCATTGTGGAACCTTGCCCTGTAATTTAGAAATTTCAGACGATGAAATAAAAATTACTTCGCCAATTTAAACAAGCAGTAGCTCTCTGACGTGACCTTTAACTCTGCAGATCTTGATAAAATAGTAGGCAAGCACCTACAGGCTTCAGAAAACACAAAAGAAGTCCAACAAGAAGCTATCGACGAAGAGCGTTTCTATGCTGGGCTTCATAAAGAAGCTGTTCCTTCAGCTCAATCCAAACTTGCAGATAAACTAGAAAACTATGAAAGAAAACTTGTGGACGTAAAACTCCGCGAGGAAGATATCAAAGATAGACAACAAGATCGTTCAGAACGCCAGCGATATGCTCAAAATATTTTTTATCTTTTAGCCACATGGTTAATGGGATTAGGAATCCTACTTTTACTGGAGGGTGGGCATAAAATCTACCTTGGAGAAAATACTATCATTGCCATTATCACGGGAACAACAATTGATATAATTGCTCTAATGGCAATTGTTGCAAAATATCTTTTTCCCACAAATGGCAACGGCAACTCAAAATAAAACAGCTCCCTCACCCATCCCCTCAAAACACTCCCCAAGCATCAACAGCGCGAACAACTGGCGGGAACAATCTCTGTTTCCGCTTTGATGCTGCTGCCATATCTGCTCGACACCTTTACGGTTGACCACTGATAAATATTTCGCATTTTGATCGAGTAACACGCTGTGCAGATAGTCTTTCCAGTCTGTGCGGGCCAGCGAGCCAAAGGGGATTTGAAAGCCTTTTTTAGGACGACTCACGATGCTTGACGGCAGGTAACGCAAAGCCATCTCTTTGTGTACTATTTTCCTATTTCCCAGTTTGAGCCTGTAATCCGGCGGCAATGAATTAACAAAATCCATAAGTTCAATGTCCAGCATAGGAACCCTTGCTTCTAAACTGACCGCCATCGTGATTTTATCACCGTACAAAAGCAGATCATCAGGCAAATTCATGCGGGTATCAACGCGCATCATTCTTTCTACAGAATTAATATCCTGACCTTTCATGAAATCAAGCCAGTAACGTATACCCTCCACAGCTTCACCGCTTCCGCTTTCACCAGTAAGAGCCACCCTCTCCTGAGATGTAAATAATGCCCGAGCCTCACAAAAACGCTCAGCTTCATCAGCTATGCCGAGCATGTTGGCACCTCGGTAGAGAGCATCGGGCAGCTTGGGAATATAATTTACTAATTTTGCCAACCTGCCTGCCATTACTGGAAACGGAATCCTGTTGCGCAACAGTTCAGCCTGATAAAGCAGATATCCACCCCACGGCTCATCACTTCCCTGTCCTGTAAGCACTACCGTGACATCACGCCTCGCCAGCGCAGCCAAATGCCACATGGCCAGCATGGATGTGGTTCCTAAAGGCTCCTCAACCGATCTTGCCACAGACTGAACACAGCCAAGCAATTCACTTGCACCCAGCCGGATATATTCATGCTGAAGACCAAGGACCGAAGCCGTTTCAGCAGCATCTGCGATTTCACACTCAGAAACATCCTTTTCGAAACCGACAGTAAAACCTTTGATCCCCGGTTTATGTTGAGCCGCCATTGCGGCAACAATCGCTGAATCAATACCGCCGGAAAGCAGCACACCAACCGGAACATCAGACAACAGCTGACTTTTAACTGACCGCTCCAGAGTTTCACGATATGCATCACAGGCATCACTTAATGTGCCTCGGAACTGTGCATGCTTTTGCCTCAAATAGCAGGAAATATCAGTCTGTCCACTGTTGACATCATGGATCAGAACATGTCCGGGCTTAAGGCGCATTACTCCTTTATAAATAGTGTGCGGGGAAGGCACAAAACGCAAAGTAAGAAAGCTCTGCAATCCCTGCATATCAGGTTCAACTGTAAATCCTTCTACAGCTGACAGGGCTTTAATTTCTGAAGCAAATGTAAGTCCGCCCTGCTCATGATAATAAACAGGCTTGACCCCATATGGATCGCGCACCAGATAAAGCTTGCATTCAACAGTATCAAGCGCGGCAAAGGCAAACATTCCATTTAGCTGATCCAGAGTTTTCTGCATCCCGTGTCTGGCCAGACTTTCAACCAGCGTCTCTGTATCGGAAGTACCTTTGAAATCTGTGGACAGTTCTTTGCGGATTGAAAGATGATTGTATATTTCGCCGTTAAACGTAACCAGCCAGCGTTTATCATGGCTGTACATAGGCTGTGCTCCGGCAGGAGATAAATCAAGGATGGAAAGGCGGGTATGGCCAAATTCGACAATACGCCCATTTACAGAAACGGATTCCATCCCGCTCCCATCAGGTCCGCGATGGGACAACTGTTCAAGAGCAAAAGCGTCGCCGATTGCCTTCCTGCCAACTACACCAACAATACCGCACATATTCTCACCCTACATTCCACACAGCTTATCAAGCCGTTTGCTCTGATAATGAAAAGGCATTATCCCCCAACGCAAAAAATTCTTTCCCCAACGCCGCCCCAATGGATCAATACGACACCACCAATTTTTGCCGTCCGAAAAATTATGCCGCACGCTATCTCTAAATTTAACGGCTTCATCGACTCTGCCCAGATCAACCAGAAGCCCCAGATATTCAGCCTGATCATAAATATCCCAGCGATACAGGTCACGACGAACCTCATTCACAAAACGGAGGCAAAGCTGCTTTTCATTATTAAGAAAAGATTCATCAAGAAAAGAAACTGCCCTTTCCAAACTGTCGCCAAACATTTCTTTTAGCGAAGGCACAAGCTGAGCGGCTTTCAATAAATTTTTGATAATAAAACAAGAATGAAAACAATCTATAAAATTACCTGACTTGTCGTCAGCATAATACAGCCAGCTTCCATCTACGCGCTGCTGCGATAGAATCCATGCAGTCAGTTGTCGGCACCGTTCCTCTGCACGAGATGCATGTTCAGGATCACCATGAGCATAATGCATTGCGTATGCATAAGCAGCATAGCTTTGGGCATTATTCACAATTCGCCCCTCTTCCTCAGAAGAATACGAAAGAGCCAGCCTTTTTCCATCAGCAGACATTACCCGCAAGCCATCCACAAAAGGCCAGGTCTGTTTAAACATATCCATTGCCCGACCGGAAACACCCCTCTCTTCGGCGAGTTTAAGCAACGCCTCCATTACATAAGGGGTATGGGTAATATATGGAATTCTATCACTATAGACGGCATGTTTTGAATACCAGCGAAACGGAAGTCCCCATGCTTTTCCATGATCGAGAACATTCATTTTTTCAAACAAATCTACGGCCGCTACAGATTCCTCGTTAGACAAATCAGCAAACAAACAATGTAATGCCAGGACATGCGGCGAAAGAGTTTTAGGACAGCCGAGAGTCTTACGGGTCAACACAGGGAAAGCAAAATCCATGAGATAGCAACATACGAGCAACGGACGACTGAGGAGTTTTCCGTTGTTGTAGTCCATCTTAAGTCGGCCGAAAAGCGGAGTAGACCAGACGTCGTAAGGATCATAAGCAGTTAAATCTTCAAACATGAAAATCCTAGGTGAAACAATATATTAACTTGGGCTGATAAACTAATGATTAACATTACTTTGTAATGAATCAGAACACCAGCATCTTAAGCGGACAGCTTAAATATCTTTCCAACAAGGCGGCGAAAAACCGCATGTATCAAAAGAAAAACCTTGACCCAAAGATATTTCAGTGCTTATGGCTCCTTCCGTCCGTCCATATCCGGTTGTTTTGAACCCAATGTGGTTCGAGTTTTTAATTGCAAGGGCAGTGTACTTAGTTTCGTACTCCGTCCTTATGTGACGATTTCCTGAAACCTAATTAGAAGATTGGGACCAGTTATGCAGGCAATTCGCCTTGCTGTTTCAGGAAAAGTACGATCTGCCCTTGATGAGTTTTACCCCTCCTTAAGTAGATCGAGATAACCGGACGGTCCCTCCAAAAATACCGGACAATTATTACGGTACGAAAAGTCCTCCCATATTTTTCATAGGGTGGTCTTTTGCTTTGTTATCACCCCTATTCCGCCGAACCGGAGACGATCACAAGTAAGATGATCGGTGCTCTGCTGTTGCTGAATTTGCGACAGCAATTGTGGATATTCGACCAGTAAAAATATATCCGGATTAGCTGAAAACGGGAATTAAACACGTGGACCCTGCTGAGTACAGGCGCCCGGTGCATTGTTTTTTTGCCCTTTCATATAAAACTTTTATAATCACCACTTGCAAACAAATACATAAGTAGAAAAATATCATGGAAAAATTTAGAAATTTAGGCCTCTCAGACGTAATTATCGAAGCTCTTGAAAAAAAAGGTTTCACCGCTCCCACCCCTATCCAGGAAAAGACCATTCCTATGCTGCTTGCCGGCGAAAAGGATATCGTGGGCCAGGCTCAGACTGGAACCGGTAAAACTGCAGCTTTCGGCCTGCCTATTCTTGAAAATGTCAAGGAAGGAGCAGGACACGTTCAGGCCATTATCCTCACCCCTACCCGCGAACTCGCTTTGCAGGTAGCAGATGAGCTTACCTCTTTCCGCGGCAAACGCCGTATCTTCATTGCTTCCGTATATGGCGGACAGGCAATGCTGCCTCAGCTCAAAGCTCTTAAGCGAGGCGCGGACATCGTAGTTGGAACACCCGGACGTGTTCTGGACCATATCCGCAGAAAGACTCTTAATCTGTCCAAAATTTCAACCTTCGTTCTCGATGAAGCTGACGAAATGTGCAACATGGGATTCCTTGATGACGTTTCTGACATCATGGAGAATGCTGGCGAAGAACACCGCACTCTGCTCTTCTCCGCCACTATGCCTCCCGAAGTTATGCGCATTGCACGCAAGTTCATGGGTGATTACGATGTGGTATCCGTCAAACGCGAAAAAGACGAAACTCCTCTTACCGAACAGATTTTCCACGAAGTCAACGAACGTGACCGCTTTGAAGCTCTCTGCCGCGTTGTTGATGCACAGGAATCATTCTACGGTCTGGTTTTTTGCCGCACCCGTGCTGACGCTGACCGCGTAGCCGGTGCTCTCGGCGAGAGAGGCTACCCGGCTGAACCTATCCACGGTGATCTTTCACAGTCCCGCCGCGAAGATATCCTCATGCGTTTCCGTAAGCGTAAATGCAAGATCCTCGTGGCAACAGATGTTGCTGCCCGTGGTATCGACGTGCCTGATCTCAGTCACGTTGTTAACTTCGCACTTCCTCAGGACCCCCAGAGCTACGTTCACCGTATCGGCCGTACCGGTCGTGCAGGTAAAAGCGGTGTAGCAGTAACACTGATCAGCCCCCGCGAATTCGGCAAACTGCGCTACATCGCCAAAGTAACCAAAGTTAAGGTTACCAAAAAGCCCCTACCCACCATTGATGAAGTCATTGAAGTTAAAAAGTCACGTATGGGCGCTGAGCTCAGCGAAATAGTTGAGAATGGAAAACACCTTTCATACCTCGACCTTGCAAACGAACTGCTCGAAGACACCGATCCCATGGAAGTTGTAGCAGCACTGCTCAAACATTCACAGGGCGGAGTACTCGACAAACGCAGCTACCGCAAAATTGAAGAATGCGGCGGCCCCGGAGCAGCTAACAACCGTTCCCGTGTACGCTTCACCGCACACGTCGGCCGTTCACACGGTATGACACCGCGCAAACTGGTAGACATGATCTGCCGCCGTGCACGCATCAACCCGGTCCGCATCCAGCACGTTAAAATTCAGGGACGTCAGTCCACCTTCACCGTACCTGCAGGTGATTCCGACAACGTCATGCGCGCTGTAAACAGAGCTTCCCAGAACGAAAGACCGCTTCTTAAACGCGGCTAGTACGTAACAGGTTAAGCCCGCAAGGCTTTCAAGAATATCAAAAAATAAATAAAGGCGGCGAACTTGATTTAATCAAGTTCGCCGCCTTTACTTTTAAGCAGCTACGAAATTTACCAGTTTGTCGGGACCGCTATAATTTCAGCCCCCCCGAAACAAAAAAGCCTCCGGAATAAATTCCGAAGGCCTTAAAAAATATGATTCTAATTAAAAACCAACTATTCGCAATCCCGGACATTTAACTTTTCACGAAATTTGCCCTGCGCTGTAGGAAATTTAATCAATGCCCCTTTAACAAGACATTTACCCATCACACTGACACCTTCAAAATCGACACTGGAGGCACTGCCACGCCAGAGAAAAGTCTTTTCTCCCTCATTTTCAGGAGTCATCAAATAAATACGCACAGTATTATCAAGTCTGGCTGCATCTGAAGTTTTTACAACCCCGATTTCAGAATTAGTTTTGCTGAGGTAGTCATACTCATAGGCTTCCCGCTTATAGGTAACTCCTCTTTCCATAAAAGCTCTGGAACCGAAATTAACCAGAATTACGAAATCCGGATTAACCGCATCATACGTAAACCCTTTTGTTTCCAGCTCTGTCCGTGCAGAATTAAGCAAAACAGCCTCAAGATCCTGCCGAGACTCACTTTTCTTCTTGAATCCAAAAGTCTTAAATTTGCTGAAATCAATCCCCGGAGCTGGTTTGTTTTCCACGTTCATGTCCACATACACGCACCCGGAGAGCATCATCCCGACTAAAACAAAAACTGCGAATAATTTCCTCACCACGATCTCCTGAATGTATTTGATACAGCTACCAGAAAAGATATAACCGTATTAACAACTTGATTACTATTACCTATAGTCTAATGACTTAACCCGTTTAGCCTCTTTAGCCAAGGATTAAAAGGAAAATTACCCGTCAACGATAAAAATAATTCACTTGATCTATTATCTCAAATACTGTTCCCTCCGCGAGGGGGATCGATATGAATCAACTACATGACAGACGGCAAAACAATAGAATTGACCTTTCAACCATTGAAGGATTTTACAGACAATGTGATATTGCTGTATCTTCTGCTGCGGGTGATTTGGACATAACTATCTTGAATATCTCACCTGTCGGAATGAAAGTCCGTATAAATTGTGACGAAGACAGAAGTAAAATAAAACCAAATGAAGAACTCTTCATACGCGGCTGTATTTTCAGCGATAACATCGGTTTTCTCAGCAGCCAAAAAGCTGTAACCATCTGGCAGGAAGAAAGTATCTGCGGCATTAAATTTACGCCGGAACTAGAATTCGATGAGCTATGCCTGCGCAACATGATGAAGTAGATTTTTATCCAGTTCTCTCTCTTCCACTTCAAACTCAATTCACTACTTCAAAAGCAGCTCATAAATTGCTATCTTCCTTCTTGTGAAGAACAAAACAGATAAAATAATCGCGTGGGTAGGCAATACTTTTTTCCGTACCGGAATGGATCGTCTGGGATACAGAACCGTTCACATTCCCATTCGGGGACAACAGGTTTTCACATGGGATGACATTGTCCGCCTTACAGGAGAAGAACCTTTTGCTGTGGTCTACGCTGACCGTTCTATTGCACCTCCATTAGCTGGAGTTGAGAACTATCCCTGCCTGACTGTTTTCCACTGTATCGATACCCACATTCACAGTTGGTATCCTCTTTACGCCCAAGGTTTTGATATCTGTCTGGTCAGCCTTAAGGACCACCTTGAACGATTTTCACCAAGACTGAAAGAATCCCGCCTGCTATGGTTTCCCCCCATCGTCATGGATGCTGACGTACCTGTTGAGATGGAAAAAGAGTGGGATCTTCTTTTTGTGGGTAAAGTGGACCCGGAACTGACTCCGGCACGTATGAAATTTCTTGATAAAGTGGCAAAGCTTGTGCCCGGCCTGCACGTGACTCAGGGCGCATACCGTAACCTTTTTCCAAAGGCTCGGGTGGTGCTCAATATTGCTGAACGCGGAGACCTTAATTTCAGGGTATTTGAAGCTCTGGCTTGTGGTTCCTGTCTGCTGACCCCAAAAATTGACCAAGGACTTTTTGATCTTTTCGAGGAGGGAATTCATCTGGTCTCTTATGAACCGGATAATGCCGAAGACTTGGTAAAAAAACTGAATAAACTGCTTGAAGACGATTCCCTGCGTGAACGTATTGCCAAACAGGGAAACGAACTCATTGAACATTCACACCGCATAATTAATCGAGCAGAGACACTGCACGGCGTCATAACAGACATGAATGTTGAGGCTGCGATTGCAAACCGCATTGCCGCCGCACCACAACTGCGTAAAAACTTTCTGAAATCCATCTATCTACACTGGGCAGAAGAAATAGCCATACCGGAGCTGCAAAAAATATATCTGCAAGCTGCAAAAAATTAAGAATAGCTTCCTGTCGCTCCAGAAGTCAGGACTTCAGTTTTTGGAACCCTTGATCCAGATCATTTTTTAAATCTTCAACATCTTCCATGCCAATATTCAATCTGAAAACAGTCCTGCCCTCGAAGCCGAAGTCATTTGTACGCTTAAACTTTCCCCCTGTGATGAGGCTCTTGAAGCCGCCCCAGCTGTAACCCAGACCAAAAAGTTCAAGACTGTCAACAAATGGAGAATGATCTATATCTTCGAATTTATCTTTCAAGGTAAATGCGAAAAGACCGCTTGAACCTTTGAAATCACGTTTCCATAAATCATGCTGCGGATGACTCTTAAGCGCAGGATGAATAACAGCATCAACCATCTCATGGTCTACAAGCCAGTTAGCCACATCCAACGCCGCCTGTTCATGATGTTTTAAGCGAACAGCCAAGGTCCGCAACCCCCGCAGCGCCTGATAGCAATCTTCCTGAGCTGCAAATGCTTCAAAAAGTCCGCTGCACTGTGCAAATGTATCCCAACATCTTTCGTTGGTTGAAACAGTTCCCAGTAAAATATCTGAATGCCCTGTAATATACTTGGTTGCCGACTGAATGGATATGTCCACGCCAAGTTCAAAAGGGTTCATATAAAGAGGAGTAGCCCAGGTATTATCTATTACCGTGACAATCCCTTTCTCTTTGCAGACTGCTGTTATCGCCGGGACATCCTGAATTTCGAAAGTATTGGACCCCGGAGATTCCATAAAGACCAGTTTGGTTTCATCCTTAATAAAATCAGCAACATTCGATCCTGAATTGGAAGGCAGATAATCTGTCTTCACTCCGTATTTAGATAAAAATCCATCGCAAAAATAACGGGTTGGCCCATAAACATTATCGCAAATCAGTATATGGTCACCCTGTTTAGTAAAGGCCATCAACACCATAGCAATAGCGCTGATACCGGACTGAAAAGTTTTGCAACCATAGGCCCCTTCAAGCTCTACCATTGCAGCTTCAAAAGCTTTTTGCGCCCCGAGACCGCATGTCCCGTATTCAATTCCCTCGAATTGCCCTTTGTTTGCCTTGAGCATGTCTGCGTAAGAATCAAACAGTACAGTGGAAGCACGGTGCAACGGCGGGTTGATAGTATTTATTGTCTGTAAGGCTTCATCTTTTCCGGCATTAACTATTGCAGTTTCTTTCTTCATTCAGATCTCCATAAAAAAAGGGAGTCATAAGACTCCCTTTTTACAATATATTTTAAAACAATATTATCAGGACAAGTCTTTAAGTTCCGCCTCAATCAAGTTAAGCGGGAAGTCTTCTCTGACCACTGCACTGCCCAACTTGTCAAGACCGACAATCACAACAGCACCCTGTTTAACTTTTTTATCCCGCTTCATAAGCTCCATTATTCTAACGGGATCAATATCGAGGCTGCCTGTCGCAAGATTAAGCCTGTCCATCACTGACTCATGTAACCTGAGATCTTCATCCGAAAGCATCCCTGCTTTATTGCAAGCACGGGCAACAATTCGCATGCCATAAGCAACACATTCCCCGTGAGAAATCTCGTAACCCGCAAAAGTTTCAATGGCATGACCAACAGTATGTCCATAATTGAGAATACGACGCACACCACCTTCTTTCTCATCACGGGAAACAACATCTGCTTTAATCTCACAACAGCGGGCCACGACCTTGGACATAACCCCTTTATCGAGAGCAAGAATCTTTTCGGCATTGTCATGCAGAAACTGGACAAAGTCGCGATCATAAATAAAACCATGCTTGACCACTTCACCAAGCCCGCTGAGAATCTCACGCTCAGACAGGGAGCCAAGGGCTGAGATGTCTGAATAGACACGCTTAGGCTGATAGAACATACCACAGTAATTTTTACCACCGCTGATATTAACAGCCACCTTACCGCCGACAGAAGAATCCACCTGAGAAAGAATTGTTGTGGGAACCTGCACAAAATTTATGCCGCGCATATAACTTCCTGCGACATAACCGGACAAATCCCCAACAACGCCTCCGCCGAGAGCAACCACCACATCCTGACGAGTAATTCCAGCCTCAAGCATAGCTTCCAGCAATGAGCCGAAAACATCCAGAGACTTGCTGTTTTCTCCAGCAGGAACGGTCAGCAGGAGAGTATCAATATCTTTTAGCGCGAGCTTTTCGACCAAAGTAAGCCCGAAAAGCTCGCGGGTGTTTTCATCACATATAATAACCGGAGTATGTCCGAATCTACGCTCACAAAGATCACTGACAACAGCATTCATAATCCCATAATCAACAGTGATTTCATAAGAATTATCGAACTCACCCCGAAGCGTTACATCAACAACGGGCATTTATTCTTCTCCGGCCAGTACGCATTCCTGCTGACGCAAGGATTCTTCATGAATGTACTGGAACAAGCGAAGCATG
>JMSU01000367.1_pt1 | contig 11042 bp, 13 predicted proteins | sample 179011 | NCBI WGS metagenome assembly JMSU01 (sample SAMN02769580, study PRJNA246767) | bioreactor metagenome | isolation source: Culture-1 Bioreactor ArsB derived from microbial biomass from the upper 2 cm... | place: Germany: Bremen | collected day 87 after inoculation
GCATATGGGAATGCTTCTCATGTTGTGGGAGGGTATAATAATTTTAAATATCTAATTTTAGGTCTTAAATTGAATAATAAATTACTAGAAAATAATTATGCTCCTATAACTCATGAAATAACACATCTTATAACTCCATACTATACTTCCTTGAGCTTAAGAGAAGGCTTAGCATCATTCATGCAGGATACTATAGGTAAAAATCCATCAGTATTTAATCATGGCAAACCAATAATTCCTTTATCAAAGGAATTTTTATTAGAAGATAATATTGAGAAGAATAGAGATGTGATTAAGAATATAGGTACAAAAGGTATTCCAAAAGATATAAATATGACTACTTCAAATATTAAAAACAGAAAGTTATTTTATATTTTAAGTTATTCATTTAGCAAATATTTAATTGATGAATATGGAATTGAAAAGTTCATGGAAGTATATGAATCTGAAGACCTATATACGAAATATGAAGAAGTATATGAAAAAAATCTAAGGGAATTGCACATTGACTGGATTAACTATGTTAGGGCATATGAAGAGGAGTAATAGAAATTTCTGTTTTTTATAATTGTGTTTTAAAAATTATACACAGGCATAAGGACATCACTTAGCATAGCATTTGCAACAGTCCACGAAAAGCATGTGAACCCTCTTAATATACTAGGAACATTAAACAACACTAAAACAGACATTACTAAGTTTAAATCAGAACTAAGTAGTAGTGAGTTTAACAAGAACAGGTGTAGACAATAAGGATGGAGAAATTATTATCCCTCCAGGAGGAAACTTTATTGTATTTTTCCCTGGGGCTCAGAGATCAACTGATGTAGAAGTTGCATTTGGCTGGTGGGAAAATAAAATTAAATATGAATAGGTATTTAAAGCTTTTATAATCTTATAAAAATAGATCGATAGCTAATGTAAGCTCATTAAAAAGTCGTTAATCTAAGGTGAGTAGTGACTTTTTATGTTTTTTGCTTATTTTGACTAATAAATTTATAGTTCTTAGTGTTTGATATTGCAATTATTATATTTTGATTTTTTTTAGACTCAGTCACAAAACAGTCACAAAGCACACCTATAATGAAATCACAAAAACAAATATTAAAAGGAGAATCTATAATGATAATAAAAGGGCTGCAAAGAAAGATTATTGGTTGCATTGTGGTGGGCGGGTTGATATTATCAGCAGGAACTTCAGTATGGGCTGGAGAGCATTGTACAGGATAAAATTACAGTTCAAGTTATAACTACCAAAACCAGAGTCATAATGGATATGAAAACCATAATGTGCAAGAAGATCATAGGGTAGGAATTTATGGTGAAGGAAGCTTGAAACATTTGAATAAAGAGATACAATTTTTCAACCCTGCTCCCCCTTTTTTGCCAAGATAAATCTAAGATAAAATGGTTTTATTAAATCTTGTTTAGCGTAAAAATAATTTGATGATTCTTTAGACACAGTCACAGAACAGTCACAAAGAACACCTATAATGAAATTATAAAACACAAATATTGAAAGGAGAATTTATAATGAAAATGAGAGGATTACAAAAAAGGTTATTGGTGGTATTTTGATAGGAGGGTTAATATTATCAGCAGGAACTTCAGTATGGGCTGGAGGACATGGTAACGGAGGAAATCACGGTTCGAGTAATCACTACCAAAAGCAGAGCTGCAATGGATATGAAAACAATGATTCACATAAAAGTCATAGTACATATGAAAACCATAATGTGCAAGAAAATCATAACATAGGAATGCACAATGAAGGAAGCTTGAAGCATATGAAGGAAAGCCTATTTGATTTAAAAGCAAAAGATACTATCACAAAACAAGAAGCAGAAAAAATAGAAAAGTATTTGAATAAAGAAATAGGGAAGATCAATAAGATGACATCAAAGGAAAAAGTAGAATACTTTGAAAAGAAGAGAACGAATAAAAAGGACTTTGTTGACGATCTAATAGAAGAGAAAATTATCACCGAAAAAATAGGAAAGAATATTAGAACCTTTATGAATGGTCATAATGAGACGAATCACGTAAATCACAATAATCATAACAGGGATGAATATTACAACAACAATAACAACCACGATGGAAATGGGAAACATATGTAAACAATAAAGTTTAGGAATCAATTGAATAAACGAGTAAAAGAAAGACAGTCTTTGCATAATTTCAAGGACTGTTCTTTGCTATAGAAATCTCAATAAATCTTTTACAGTTTGATTTATAAGTGAAGCGCTATATAGTAAAAACATTTATACTTGAAATACATATATGCTATACTGAATATATTAAAACTACCCATAAGAAAAAAGCAAAAGGAGAGAAATATATGGGGATTGACATACTTGTAGTAGACGATGAGCAACGTATTAGGAAACTCATTGGAGATTATCTAAGGAATGATGGATATGGGGTTATTGAAGCTGAAAATGGAATGGAAGCCATAGAAAAATTCTATTCAAACACAGATATAAGTTTAATTATTCTCGATGTGATGATGCCTGAGATGAATGGTTGGGAAGTTTGTAAAGAAATTCGCAAAGACTCTGATATTCCTATTATTTTTTTAACAGCCCTAGGAGAATGGTATGATGAAACTAAAGGTCTTGAAATGGGTGCAGATGATTATATTGGGAAACCCTTTAGATATGAAGTTTTTATTGCTAGAGTACGTTCTATTTTAAGAAAAGCAAATAAATCTTCTGATGCTTTTTTCACCCTAGATAAATTAGAGGTGAATATCAATAGTAGAACAGTTACGTATGATAGCGTTTTGATTGATATGAGTCCAAAAGAATATGAGCTTTTAATTTATTTGATTAATAATAAAAATATTGCCTTAGAGAGAGATCAAATTTTAGATGCAGTTTGGGGGTACGATTTCTATGGAGACAAAAGAACAGTAGATACCCGTATAAAAAACATTCGAGCCAAAATTGGTTTGGCAGGAATCCACATAAAAACAATACGTGGAGTAGGATATAAACTAGAGGTGGATGTACGATGAAATCGATAAGACTAAAATTATTCCTAGTTTTTATACTGCTGTTAGTTGTCTTTCAAGGCATATCTCTCATAACTAGTACTTATTTTCTAGATGAAGTTTTTGTATCAAGCAATCAAAAAACAATGGTCAAGATTTACAATAGCCTTAGAAACAAGGATTTACAAAAGAAGAATGGAGCTTTTCTATTGTATGAAATGGCTACCGAATTAGGGGGGAATATAACCTTAATTGATAAGAATGTTGGAGTTATTGCAAGTAGTTCATCCCACCATAATTTAAATCATTCTTCTCTGTATAGATTTTCGAATGTAATGGAAAATATTAAAGAGATTGAGAAGGGAAACAAGGGATATACAATTTTTTCTGTTAACTCTTACGAAGATAGCGATAAAAGAACCGTGGTACTAATCGGTAGAGTGGCTGAAAATCAGTATCTTTTAATAGAAAAATCATTGGAGATGGTTTATGAAAGCAGTAAAATTGCAGAAGGATTTATTATTATTTCAAGTATAGGTACATTTATCATAGGATCTATTATTGTTTATTTCCTTTCTAAAAGATTAACTAAGCCCATTATACATATTAATTATGTTGCACAAGAAATTGCTCAACTTAACTTTGATAAGAAGGTAGAAAAAACTACAGAGGATGAACTGGGAGTTTTAGGTGAGAGTATAAATCTAATCTCAGATAAGCTTAGTGGTGTATTAATGGATTTAAGACAGTCTAATGCAAAATTAAAAGAAGATATTGAAAAGGAAAAACGTCTCGAAAAGATGCGTAGAAAATTTGTTTCCAGTGTGTCCCATGAACTAAAAACACCTATCAGTATGATTCAAGGATATGCTGATGGGTTAAAATTTAATATTGCTAGTAGTCAGGAAGATAGAGAGTATTATTGTGATGTGATTATTGATGAAACCGATAAAATGGATCATTTAGTAAAGGATTTATTAGATTTATCTTCTTATGAGTCCGGTGCTTTTAAGATTGTAAAGAGTACATTTGATTTAACGGAATTGGTTAAGGAAACAGTAGAAAAATATAGGAAAGTATTTCAAAGTAAAAATATTCGACTGGATGTAGACTTTGAAGAAAAATGTTTAATCAAGGCTGATAAACTTCGTATAGAACAGGTGATAACCAATTTTATAAGTAATGCGGAAAAATATGTTTCAGAAAAGGGCTGTATCAAAATAGAAACAATGAAAAGAGAAAATCATTTATATGTAAGTGTATTCAATACAGGAGATCCTATTCCGCCTTCGGAACTTCAGAATATCTGGACAAGTTTTTATAAGATTGATGAAAAGGGGAAAAAAGCTAACATAGGAACTGGACTGGGATTGGCTATTGTAAAAGCTATTATTGAGTTACACGAAGGTACCTACGGAGCAGCTAATGTAGAAGGTGGAGTTAAACTGTGGATTGAGATACCGATAGAATAATGTATATGATGGAAGCTATCTTATATATACACTATGAGAGATGTAATACGAAATAGGGCTGAAGCCCTATTTTCTGTTTTTTGAAGAAAGGGTCATTAGTCGAGTCTATTAAATAGTGACATAGAATGAAATTGTGAATAAGAGGGTGAAATACAGTTTATGATCAATGTTGACATTTGTCGAAATATTATGGCAAAATTAGGTTGAAATAGTAGTTCATTCAATTTAAAATAGTATTTGACTACTAAAATAATAGAACAGAAAGGATGAAGTTTATGAAAAAAGCAATAATGGGTATATGTCTTAGTTGTATTTTATTAGTATTTGGAGGTGTTTTTTCATATGCTGCTGATACCGAGCTAGAAGTAGAAGAGTTTACAAGTGGAGTATTCGTAGAAGAAGTAAATGATAGAGTGATAGTAAAGATAGATAGAAAGCAGCTACCGGAATCAATGAAGAGTTTTACAAAGATAAGTGTGATGGGCTCAGGTGCTAAGTTGACAAAGGAACTAGCAAGGGATGTAATACAGAGTATAATAGACAATGGGTATGGATTAACGGAATATGATGATGAGCGAGGATGCAATAGTGGTAAATACGAAAATACATTGGTAAGTATATATGACAATGATGTTAAGCCATTAGGGTATTACATACTAAGGGGAGATGAACCGATCTGCAGTATAATACTAGGTGCAGATGAATTTACAAGTGGAGTAAGTACAGAAGAAGAATTAAAAAAGAGAATAGTGAAAGTAAACAGAGAACAACTTCCAGAATCAATGAAAAACTTTGTAAAAATGAGTGTTTCAGGATCCAATAGAGAATTGACAAAGGAACATATAAGAGGAATCATGGAAAATATTTTAGAATATGGATTCGGATTGATTGAGTACAATGATGAAAATGGATATGGCAGCGGTATATATGAAAATACATTGATAAGTATATACGATAAAGATAATAAACCTTTAGGATATTATATAGTAAAGGGAAATGAAATTATTGTCACAGTAGAACTAAAAGAATTTACAAAGGGAGTAACATTACAAGAGGCAAATGATAGAGTAATAGTAAAGGTAGATAGAACACAGTTACCGGAATCAATGAAGAATTTTACAAAGATGAGCGTGTCAGGTTCTAATACTGAGTGGACGAATGATCTAATTAGAGGAATAATACAAAATGTACTAGACTACGGATATGGATTAACAACATATGATGATGTGAATGGATATAACAGCGGTAAATATAAATATACAATGGTAAGCATATATGATAACGATAATAAGTTATTAGGATACTACATAGTAAATGGAAAAGAAACGATTCCACCATTAGAAGTAGAAGAGTTTATAAGCGGTGTGTTCGTAAATCAAGAAAATGATAGAGTGATAGTAAAGGTGGATAGAGCACAGCTACCAGAATCAATGAAGAATTTTACAAAAATGAGTGTGACAGGATCAGATACTGTGTGGACAAAGGAGCAAATAAAGGGAGTAATACAAAATACAATAGACCATGGGTATGGGTTGATGGAGTATGATGATGAGCGAGGATATAATAGTGGTAAATATAAGAATACAATGGTGAGCATATATGACAATAATGTTAAGCCATTAGGATATTACATACTAAAGGGAGATGAAGCAAGTAGCAGTATAATACTAGGTGCAGATAAATTTACAAGTGGAGTAAGTATAGAAGAAGAATTAAAAAAGAGAATAGTGAAAGTAAACAGAGAACAACTTCCAGAATCAATGAAAAACTTTGTAAAAATGAGTGTTTCAGGATCAAATAGGGAATGGACAATGAATGATATAAGGGGAGTTATAGAAAACATATTGGAGTATGGATACGGACTCAATGATTATGATGACCAAAATGGATACCACAGCAGCATATATGAATATACGATGATAAGTATATATGATAAAGATAACAAACTCCTAGGATATTACGTAGTAAAAGGTAATGAAATAACTGTCACAGCAGAATTGAAAGAATTTACAAGTGGAGTAACAATGGAAGATGTGAATGATTACGTTGTAGTAAAGGTTGATAGAGAACAGCTTCCAGAATCAATGAAGAATTTTACAAAAATGAGTGTGGCAGGTTCAGGCACTGAGTGGACGACGCACCTAATTAAAGGAGTAATACAAGAGACAATAGACTATGGGTATGGATTAAAGGTGTATGATGATGAGAAAGGATATAATAGTAGTAAGTATGATTATACACTGATTAGTATACATGATAACAATAATAAGATTCTAGGATATTATATAGTGAAATGATGAAAAATAGATAAATAGGTGCAATAAAATGTATAATGAACTTTATGAATGTACTACTACAATGAGTATAGTAGTACATTCATAATTTTGAAAGTTAAAGCTAAGAGGAAATAGGGTGGATATTATCTACCCTATTTTAAATTTTTAAATATCAAAAAAAGATATGAACTAAAGTATAATACAATAATAAATTGATAAAAACACCAATTAAAAACAAGGAAGTCAAAAGGAAGGTATAGAATTAAATAAATATACGAAAGAAGTCTTATCATTCTTTTTGGAAGAAGATTTTGTACTAGGAAATATTGAAATAGAAACTAATATTTTAGTTTAAATAAAATATAGATAATATAAAAAAGTGAAGGTTGTAAAACAATGAGAAAACTAAACCATCGGGAGGGATATAAATGAGTAAAAATATTACATTGGAAGCACGGAATAAAGCTGGAAATTATTTTAAAGAAGGATATAATTGTGCAGAGGCAATATTTTTAACATTTAGGGAGTACCTAGCTCCAGAAATTAGTCCTGAAACAGTAAAACTGGTAACGGGATTTGGCCATGGTATGGGTCGAACTGGATGTATGTGTGGTGCTTTAACGAGCTCAATTATGGCTCTGAATATGATTGAAGGAAGAACATCCCTTGAAGATAATCGCTACTCTGCTTATGACTGTGCTGGTGAGTTCCATGAACGTTTCGTAAATAAATTTGGGACTTCTTGTTGTCGTGCATTAAACCCGCATCCATTTGAAAGTCCAGAACATCTGAAAAATTGTTTAAAGATTACAGGAAATACAGGTAAACTGTTAATGGAGTTCTTGCAAGAGAAAAGGCTATATAGAGAAGAAAATGAAGATTTTTAAGGTTGGCTTTTTGGGGAGCAAATAACGGAAGTTTTAGTATAAAATGTATGGGCAATTATTTACCAGATTTAAATTATTACCGTGGAAATAGTAAGAATACTGCAAAATCATACAAAATTATGCATATAATTATAAATATTAATCTGAAAACGGGCTAAAACTAAAGGAAATTGGAATATTTTGTTGAACATAATTTCTATAGTCTAGCATTATAATTATAAATATCTATGATGAGGAGTGAAAGGAATGAAAAGGTTAGTAACTTTCACAGGAGCGGGAATTTCAAGAGATAGCGGGATTCCAACCTTTGTAGAACTTGGCGATCTGCGGGAAAAGTTAAGTAGAAGCTATTTTAATAGTTATCCAAAGGATTTTTATAATATATTAAAGGAATTTAGAGATAAAATTAAAATTGCTGAGCCCAATGAGGCCCATAAAGCCTTAGCAAAGTATGATATCCCAGTTATAACGATGAATATTGATTCTCTACATAACAAAGCAGGGAGCAAGAGGGCTTTAGAAATCCATGGAAATCTGACTCATGTCTTTTGTCCTGATTGTAATAAAAAATACGACTTTGACGAAGTATATAACTCAATTTATTGCGCGGATTGTGATAAGATACTCCAACCAAATGTAGTGCTGTATGGAGATATGATTCCAGGCTATGGAGAGGCCATGGAAATAATTGATTCTGCAGATGTATTGCTAGTAGTAGGAACATCATTCTATACCTCAACCGCAGGTTTTATGGTAGAAAGAGCAAAAAGCATAGGGGTAGAGGTCAATGTAATTAATGAAAACGCTAAGGAATCTGTGCCAGAGTACTTAGAAGATTTCTTCAGGTCTTAAAGATGCAAAAAATTATAGTTAAGTATAAAATAGACCCTCATAGACTTGTCCGGACTATGGGGGCCATTGTTTATCTATTCTGGTCTTTTAAAAATACTTCTTAAACCTCTAAAAGATCATCTCCTATATCCCAATCCATAGGGCACAATCCTCCAGTTTGAACGGCATGTAGAACCCTTAGAACTTCAGAGGCACTTCTACCCACACTTAAATCGTGAACTACTTGATATTTAATAACTCCATCAGGATCAATAATAAATAAACCTCTAGTAGCTATACCTTCTTCTTCTATATAAACACCATAATCTTTGGAAACTTGATGAGTGATATCTGAAGCTAATGGGAACTTTAGTTTTTCAAGGCCAAATTGATCTCTTGGTGTATTCATCCATGCTTTATGAGAAAATATACTGTCAGTACTTACTCCTAAAACATCGGCATTCAACTTTTCGAATTCTTCAAACCTATCACTGAATCCAGTGATTTCAGTAGGTCAAACAAATGTAAAGTCTAAAGGATAGAAGAACATTACAAGCCATTTTCCTTTATAATCTTTCAAACTAACTCTGCCCAAATTTTCAGCATCACCAAGTGCTGTTTTCATGTCAAAAACGGGAGCATTTGCTCCAACTAATCTTTCAATCATATTTAAAAAACCTCCTTATTAAAATTTTTAGAATATTTTAGAAAATCTCATAGATTGATTTAGCAAATTTTATATCTGTAGAATACATTTATAAAACTGCATTATGATTTTCTTGTACATGCTAAGCTTTAATAACTTTCAAGAAATCAAAATATAAGAGTTTTATGCCATTTCTATCTACTAGTTTTATCATTTTGAAGTTAATATATGTATTGTACAATTTGCTATTATTCAATCATCAAACTTATCTATTTTATATGTTCCCATACTAAGAAGTCTTCAAACAAAAAAATGATATTGATTTTCATTTTTATTTAACTTGCACAGAGATTTGACATAAATAACTTTAAAGAAACTGTTGAAAAACTACAAAGAAGTCATTGAAGACCAGGTATCATGGTAGAAATATTGATTAAACACGAAAATTTGATATACTAAATATTTTTAAAAAAATAGAGATTAATGGAGGAAATCAAGATAATATAGTGAATAATAATAATTATATTAAGTTTTCAAATGACATAATAAATAATCTATTGTGCTAATTAAAGGAGTGATTATTATGGGTAAAAAAAGTAAAACTAAATATGGAAGTTCAAATTATTTTAAAGCTATTTCTGATTTTTTTAAGAGAATATCAGTTTTGTATAAGTATTTATTAGATAAAGAAGTCAGTATATTTAAGAAAATATTAGTTGTAGCTACGATAATATATGTAATTTCACCCTTGGATTTAATACCTGAGGCTGTGCTGGGATTTGGATTTATTGATGACGCTATGGTAACGATATATGTCATTTCTTCAATCTCAAAAGAATTAGATAAGTATACATCTACGAATGAAGGGGAAAACACAGAAGAGGAGAGAGGAAAAGTAATTGATTTTGCTGAATATGAAATCAGAGATAAAAAAGATGAAGAAAATTAAAATCCGAATATTAAAATAAAAATTCGAAAAAATGTTTAGTCTATGTTATTATATTAATATTAGTATTTATAGTAATTACTAAGGATGGTGTTGTAGATGAGAAATGACGTAAAAGAAGTTTTATATTCAGAAGAAAGAATCCAACAAAAAGTGAATGAGCTAGGAAATACAGTTACTAAAGACTTAGCAGGTAAAGATGCGATTGTAATTGGAGTTTTAAAGGGCGCCAATGTGTTTTTAAGTGATCTAATTAGAAAGATTGACACACCAATTATTGTAGATTTTATTGCAGTTTCCAGCTATGGGGTTTCCACTGAAAGTTCTGGTATTGTAAAAATAATCAAGGATCTCGATTTTAGTATAGAAGATAAGGATATATTGATAGTGGAAGATATTATTGATACTGGTTTAACTCTTAAGTACTTATTAGAGAACTTAAAATCACGTAACCCTAAGAGTATAAGAATATGTACTCTTCTTGATAAGCCTGAGAGAAGGCAAGTAGACATTAAAGTTGATTATGTAGGGTTTGAAATTCCTGATGAATTTATTGTAGGATATGGTATTGATTATGCTGAAAAATATAGAAATTTACCCTTCATAGCATCACTAAAAAGGGAAGTATACGAGTAGTTTACATTCTAATTTGCTAAAGACACTGATGTTGTGTATAGTTATCGAAATTTAGTATAAAATCCTCAAAAGCACTAATACTAATAATGGATAAAGTATTGAGAAGAACAATTTTGAGGAGTGATTTTATGACTACACAAGCAGAATTTCAAACTATTAAACAAAACTTCATTAGTGCAGGCGTAGAGGAGAAGATAAGAATATATACTACTACTGCAGGACTAACTGTTGACCAATTTAAGGAATTGCTTAGAGAGTTTCCTTTGCAGCATTTAGAAAAGCTAGAAAAGGCAATGGCATAAAAATAAAGTTTTGAATCTATAAATCAAAAAAGCCCCAGTCACTGGGGCTTC
>JMSU01000368.1_pt1 | contig 11027 bp, 11 predicted proteins | sample 179011 | NCBI WGS metagenome assembly JMSU01 (sample SAMN02769580, study PRJNA246767) | bioreactor metagenome | isolation source: Culture-1 Bioreactor ArsB derived from microbial biomass from the upper 2 cm... | place: Germany: Bremen | collected day 87 after inoculation
ATCAAAGACCTCAACGGTGCACCTACCGCAGCATTCGTCATCGACCCCAAACGTGAGCAGATCGCTATTCAGGAATGCCGCAAACTTGGTATCCCAGTAGTAGCAGTTGTAGACTCCAACTGCGATCCCGATATGGTTGACTACATCATCCCCGGTAACGACGATGCTATCCGTGCTATCAAGCTCTTCGCAGCTCACATGGCTGATGCTTGTCTCGAAGGCGCAGCTCGCCGTAAAGAAGACAAAGCAATGGAAGCTGAAACTAAAAAAGCTACCGAGAAAGCTGTAGAAACTGAAGAAAAAGCAGAAGAAGCACCTCAGGAGGCAAAATAGTCATGGCTATTACCGCACAGATGGTTAAGTCCCTGCGCGAAAAAACAGGCGTAGGAATGATGGACTGCAAAAAAGCTCTCGCTGAATGCGGCGGAGACGAAGAAAAAGCAGTTAGCTACCTTCGTGAGAAAGGTCTCGCTAAAGCAGCTAAAAAAGCTGGCCGCGCTACTAGCGAAGGCCTCGTTGGCACTTACACCCACAGCAACGGCAAACTCGTTGCTATGGTTGAACTCAAGTGTGAAACTGACTTCGTAGCTAAAGCTGACCAGTTCATCCAGCTTTCCAAAGACCTTGCTATGCAGGTTGCAGCAACAAGCCCCCTTTGCGTATCTCCTGAAGAACTTCCTCAGGATATTCTGGAGAAAGAAAAAGCTATCTACCTCCAGCAGGCAATTGCAGAAGGCAAGCCTGAAAAGATCGCTGAAAAGATCGTCGAAGGACGTATCAATAAATATTACAAAGAAGTCTGCCTTCTTGAACAGCCTTTCATCAAGGAAGACAAGAAAAGCATTAAAGACATCCTCAACGACACCATCGCAATTCTCGGTGAGAATATGCAGATCGGACGCTTCGCCCGCATCAACCTCGCGGAAGCAGCAGTCGAAGAAAAAGAAGCTGAATAAGACTTCATTTAAACGGGCCGCAAGGCCCGTTTTTTTTGTCCATTTTTTAACAAGCGGACTGACCTTCTACCAAGGACAAAATTGAACCTGCAATATTTTGCTCCTCATAGCGCCGATTCACGACGAAATGGCCCTGCCCCTGAATGGCATTTCATCCATTCAGAATGCATGAAAATTTCGACGGTAGATATTTTTCAAAGCTCAAATTCAATACGGATTTAAATCCGTTTGGATTTGAGCTTTTTAAAGGGGAAATTTCCAGTCAAATGCCCTTTTAAAAATTTGGGTACGCCCAAATAACCTAATACGAAGTTTAATGATGATGACGGATAAGTGGAAGCAAGTAAGCTCCAGCGCCAGCTTAATGACATCCGTCAATCAGCACCAGTACTCATAACCGGACAAGATCCGCGGAAAAACGGGGGAAACTATGGACAAATTGCACTATTCACGGGTAATGATCAAACTCAGCGGTGAGGCACTCGCCGGAGATCAGCAGTTCGGTATCAAGCCTTCGGCAATCAGCCAGTTCGCTGGTGAAATCGCAGCGGCAGCAAAAGCAGGACTGCAGGTAGCTCTGGTTATCGGTGGCGGTAATATTTTTCGTGGCATGTCTGATTCTGCAAAAGGCATGGACCGCGCTTCCGCCGACTACATGGGAATGCTCGCAACCATCATGAACGCACTTGCTGTGCAGGATGCGCTTGAAAAAATGGGCTGTGACACACGGGTTATGTCAGCTATCCCTATGCAGGCTGTAGCCGAGCCTTATATTCGCCGCAGAGCCGTCCGTCACCTTGAAAAAGGACGGGTGGTAATTTGCGCAGCTGGAACCGGTAACCCATACTTTACTACCGATACCGCTGCTGCACTCAGGGCCATGGAGCTAAAAACCGAGGCGATCATCAAAGCGACCAAGGTTGACGGAGTCTATGACAAAGACCCCATGAAGCATGACGACGCAATAAAATATGAATCTATCACCTACCTTGAGACACTTGAAAAAAGACTGGGTGTAATGGACTCCACGGCCACATCATTGGCCATGGACAACAACATGCCCATCATTGTCTTCAACCTTTTCGAAGAAGGAAACATCGGAAGAGTTGTCAGAGGTGAAAAGATCGGAACAATTGTTCACGGAGGATAATAATGATTAATGAAGTTCTTGCCGATGGCAAAAAAAGAATGGACGGCGCACTGACCAGCCTTGAAGGTGATTTTGGAAAACTCCGCACAGGTCGTGCATCAACAGGTCTTGTTGACCAGATTGTTGTTGACTATTACGGAACCCCCACTCCGATCATTCAGCTGGCTTCCATTTCTGTGCCTGATTCACGCACAATTGCTATCCAGCCTTGGGACAAAGGAGCTTTCCCCCTTATTGAAAAAGCACTTATGCAGTCTGACCTTGGCCTCAACCCGGTCAACGATGGTAAATTACTGCGTATCTCCATTCCGCCGCTCACAGAAGAGCGCCGTAAAGAGCTGGTTAAAATCGCCAAGAAATATACTGAAGATTCCAAGATCGCTATCCGTAACGTCCGCCGCGACATGAACGACACCCTGAAAAAGCTGGAAAAAGACAAGGATATTTCCGAAGACGAACAGCGTAAAGCTCAGGATGACGTTCAAAAACTTACCGATGATTACGTTAAGAAATGTGACGTATCCTGCGGTGAAAAAGAAAAGGAAATTCTGGAAATCTAATACAATGATGCCCCGACATATAGCCGTCATAATGGACGGCAATGGAAGATGGGCAAAGGCTCGTGGCCTTTCTAGAAGTGAAGGTCATAAAGCCGGAACAGAAGCAGCCAAAAATATCGTCACCCAATGCCGTGAAATAGGTATTAAACATCTGACCCTTTACACCTTCTCAAAGGAAAACTGGGCAAGACCAAAAGACGAAATTTCAACGCTCTTCGACCTGCTGACAGTTTTTTTAAAAAAAGAACTGTCCAGTCTGCGTAAGCAGGACATACGCCTTAAAATCCTGGGGGAACTCTCAGAGTTCCCCTTTGGCGTGAGACAGGTTGTTGCCCACACCATCAAAAAGACAGAGCATTGCAGTTCCATGACCCTTAATCTTGCCCTGAACTATTCAGGACGGGATGAATTAGTGCGGGCCTGCAAAAAAATGATTGCTCAAGGAATCAGTGAAGATCAGATTACTGAAGAAAGCATGTCCGACTATTTATATACAGCCGGACAGCCGGATCCTGATCTTATAATCCGCACCAGTGGTGAGCAGCGACTATCTAACTACCTGCTCTATCAAGCCGCCTACTCGGAGCTTTATTTCACTGATGTATTCTGGCCCGATTTCACTCCCGATGAATTGGACAAAGCTCTCGCTGATTATGCAGGGCGTCAACGTCGATTCGGTAAAACCGGGGACCAGATATAACCTGCGTGAACATTTACATTATAGGCCTGTAAAGAAAATTTCTTTACAGGCCTTTTTTCATTGTTTGCGGCACTGAAGTTGAATCCATTCACTGATAATGTTAATGTTTTGACTACAAATTCTAATTTTGGGGGAACTGTGGACTTTCACCATTACATCATCACCCGCTTTAACGTTAATATATGGCCCATGCCCTTTGAAAAACGCCTTGAAGACACATGGTTGTCACAGCGTTTCGATTTATTTCAAAAATTCTGCTTCCCTACTGTACGCTCTCAGACTAAGCAAAATTTTACATGGTTAGTACTTTTTGACCACCAGACTCCCCTTCCCTACAAAAAAATTATTCAAGCCTACTCAGGATACAAAAATTTCGTCCCGCTCTATTGCAACGAATGGGATAAAGTGATGCCTACCGCAAAAAAATACATCAAAGAGAAATCACAAAATGCCGAGTGGATTTTAACTACCAGGTTGGACAACGATGATGCTCTTTCGTCAGGTTTTGTAGATTTTTTACACCATGTTGTTGGAAATATCACCCTAGAACAATTAACTCCCTCCAACACACTCTACATCAATCTGAACAAAGGACTTCAATACTGTCAGGGCAAATTTTATGATTTTGAAGACATTACAAATGCCTTTGTAAGTTTGTTGGAACCGAACTCAGATTTGCACACTGTATTCTGGGTAGACCATCCTGCTATCTATGATGTTGCGCCGGTAATGCAAGCTAAAACACGCCCTTTATGGCTACAGATTATCCATGATATTAATGTATATAATTATATCCGGGGTGAAGAGGTCGATGCATCTCATCTTTTAAATGATTTCAAATGTGATTTCAGCTGAGCCCTGTATGCGTAAAATTTAAGTTTTTTTAGGCAAATTCCTTCCCTCCCCTTTATAATATTTAGAAATTGTGAGATATATTAAACTTAGGTATGAAAATAACATACTCTAAATATATTATCTTTTTACAACCAATTTCTTTGATCAACATGAACCGGGGGAGGTTTTTCATGTCAGCAAAAGTATGGTGCAGTCTTGCTATAACTCTAAGCCTGCTTACAGCAGGCTGTATTCCACAAAAAAACACTTCTCAAAAAGATCCGGTTCTCTCTACTGTTCGCACGGAAACTGTTGTTGTTACTCCTATCGTTACTGGCAAAACTACTTTCAAAAGTAATGTCAGAGAAGTTTCATCCTCTAAGGCGGACATAGTTGATGTATTGCCAAAAGGGATGCAAGTTGAACTTGTAGGTAAAAATGGCAACTGGTACCGGGTAAAGCGTTTAAACGGTACAGGTAAAGCTGGATTTGTATATCATAAATTGATCACTTTAGACTTCGATAACTATCTCGGAACACGAGGGAGAAACAAACAGTTAGCAGTTCTTCACGATGCCCCCATTTCTACAGCACAAACCCCTCTTAAAATTGCCCCTCAAAATAATTTTGATATTATCGACTTTGAAAATGGATTTTATAAAATTAAGGGTGAATCTTTCGAAGGCTACGTGAAAAGTGAACTTTGTGTAGCTGATCCGAACTCCCCTATAGCAAAAACAAAAACCATAACCGTTTCATCTTCAATAGACAAAAATAAAGTCAAGAAAACAACTGGCGAACAGTGTGATGTTCCTATTAAGGAAACACAAGTTGCTCTTAAGCCCAAGAAAAAGACAACGTTCAGATCAAGCTCCAATAATAAAAAGACCTCTGTAAAAAAACAAACCACCAGTGAACCAAATGTAGGAGCTGCCCTTTTCGGTGCCTTTGCCTCTGCACTACTAAGTGGCGGCAATCAAAATAAATCTGTTCAGCCCCAATCGGAAAACGATGCTTTAAAAGATATTTTGAAAAGCGTAAGCGTTGGTAAAGAGCTGGCTCAAAAGACCGTTGAAATCCGAGAACAGATGCTCGCAGCACTTAACGAAACAAGAGCCTTGCAATCTCTGGTCGGTGCAACTGTTTCCGCCATGAATAACAACTATAAAGTGGCATCAGAAACAGCTCGAGGTGTCAGCACTACCGGAATGAAAAAAATCTCAATTAAAGCTTTCATTCAAGACCTGTCTTATGAGCCAACAGAATCAATTGAGAGTGCTTCAGTAAAGATTGCCCAGAATGGTAAAATGCTTAAGGCTCTAGAAAATCAGATCAAATCTGAAGCTGCTGATTTTTCGACACTAAATACCCAGCAACTCCAAAATCTTAACTCGATTATTGGATCTTTTTCAAATAACCTGCATGCTTCCAACGCGCTTTATGATTTCAGCATAGATAAATCCAACAATGTCATTCTGGGAATCGATCGAGCTATCAATGCTTATGATGAAAAAGCTGGCCCCATGGCTGCCGAGGTAACCAAACAGGCTGGAATCATCGCGCTTGCCACTACCGAACTGGTAGCCCAGATAAGCAATGCCCAGAACAACCCGATTGGAGCGCTAACAGCAATCCCAAGGCTGATTGAGATTCAAGAAGAACTATCTAATCTTACCTGTCTATTCAGCGACTTTCAGGCTGACTACGACTACATTGAAAACAACTCAGTCCTGATCACCCAGCAAGGGAAAGAAATCAGCAAAATCATCATGACTGCACGGCGGAAAAACACTCAAGTTACAACTTTGCTTGAGTCATATTATCAAAAAAAACTGGCTCTCAGCAAAAGACTTAAATCAAAACTAGCCAGCCAGACCGCTTCTGGCTTTAAAGCTGTTGAAAAGAAAGCGACCTCTGTTGCTCTGGCTGAAGACATGTTAGATTAATCAAAATAAGGAGTTTATATGAAAAAAATAATTATCTGTATGGTTGTTCTTATGGCTCTTGCAGGATGTGGATTCAAACATGCTGAATCCGCAAAAACCTCCATGCATGACGTTAACCAATCCGCTGAAAACTTAAAAGACGAAACACAAACTTCAAAGAATAAGACTGAAGAAATCAAGGACCAGGAATCACAGGATTCAACTGAAGGTTATCAGTGGTAAATTTATGATTGGCAGATTCAGCATTTTCCTTGCTCTTCTTGTTGCCCTGCTTTCAGCTTCCTTTGTTGAAGCCAAAGAGCTTTATATTATACCATCTGCCATAGGTAAGGTGCGCAATAAAGAAAAAGACAGACACAAGGCTGAGCTTGGAATTATTCTGAAAGACAAGGAATTTAAAAAAGGACTTCGCAAAGGAGTGCTGGGATTCTTAAAACGTGCTGCCGCGAAGAACGAAGATATCAACATAAAACGAGCCGGGTTCAATACCAAATTTGATGCATCATCAATTCTGGTCCCGCTGCTGTTTGTAGACAATGTCATTTCCTTTGTTGATGAGTTCGGATCTAAGGAACAAGCATTATACAAAGGCAGTGTATATATAGGGCTCAACTTCCTTCTCTTTCAAGCCGAATCTGAATCACTGGTTTACTCAGTGCCAATGCTTGTGTCTGTTCCATATCTTAACAAAACCAAAAACTTCAGCCTTGAACCCCTTGCCGGACAAATCAGGGCTGCTATTGTTGAGTTCTTCACTGATCGAAAAAGACTCAAACCTGACGCACAAGATGAACTTGGCAACTGTCTCGCTGACCTTGACCACATGTTTTCAACTAAAACATGTAGAAATAAAAAATATAAATTTGTCCAAAGGGACTTTAAAACGAATTCAAAATCCCCAAAAATACAAATCACTTGCCCAGATGCTGGCATCGCAGGCACTCTCTGAAGAACAGATGGTACTGCCGCCCAAATCCCGATTCCCTGCCATTCGCAAAGGGCTGCATGCAGCTGTTTCAATGTTTGGCGTATCTTTCCAGCAGGGCTCTGATAAATCGGGTTTTTCTGAAAGAGACAACGTCTACCAGACAAGTATGCGCATGCCCAAACCTGAAACAGTTTATACTCTGACTATTAAAACAGGGACTAAAGATAATGATCTCGGCCCCTATATTGAGCGCAACTATACCACTGCCGCTATCCTTCAAGGCAGTGGAGATGTAATAAAATGCATTAAAGCAGTTGATGCAACCATTGCCAAAAGGCACACCACTGTCTCTGATGTTCATTTTTACAACAGTTTAATTAACACACTGTCTGATTTGGACAGTTGCAAACGATAGCAGCAAATCAAGGAGAACCCCATGGGCAAGAATTTCACTCTGTCAGCTTTGTTAAGCATTTTGCTGGTGGTTGCTTTTGTCAGCACGGGATATTGCGGCAGTAAAGACGGCTTCAAAATTTACGAAAAAAAAGGGCAGCCTACTATAGTTTTTTCTCTGGTACCACGCATCAAAGGTGAAAATTTTACACCTCAGGAGTGTGAAAACCTTATTCGCAATCTGAATAAATCACTGCAACAGGAATTCAATGAAGCTGGATTTGAAACTCACCGCGATCGCATGATCACAGGCTTTCTTCTCGATTCCTGTAAACGCTCTTATGCGACTTCCCAACAAACTGTAACTGAAGATGAAATTATTTCAATCGCCCGCGACAATTTCATAGATTACGTAGTGATCGGAGCGTCTGAAATCGATATAGAATATGATGAAGACTACGAACAGTATTCAGCTCTAATTGACATCAATGGCGATTTTCTTGGAGTTGAATTCGACCCGCCGACATCTTACGCACTCAATCTGACTGGCGAGTACATGCATCCCAAAAAAGACAGGCTCATCAAACTTGCTATAATTGATATTTCGCGCAAGATTGCACGGCTCAGAACCATAGAGACAGTGCTCAAACACTGGGAACGTAATAACAAAAAGAAGTAGAAGTATACGAATGGGACTGAAGAATCTGTTGTAATTAAGCTTAATTATAAAATTGATTTGCTGGCCTGAAACTTTTATCAGCCAGATATGTTTTTTGGTTATTGCTATATATTTTAAAAACTACTCGTCATCCAATTGTGACGGATCAAGTTCCGCTTTGGCATATTCCATGAGTAGTCCAGACTCGATAAAAACATCACAGACATCGGAATCGATATGTTTGTCTTTAACCATGAAACCTAAAATTTTTATAGCTTGAGCGAGCTTCATGGGCTTTTTATAAGGCCGATCTTTTGCGGTCAGTGCCTCAAAGATATCTGCAACGGCCATTATGCGTGCCTGTAAGGGAAGCTCTGCATCAGCAAGCCCATTAGGATATCCGGATCCGTCAAGTTTTTCATGATGTCCGGCAGCGTATTCAGGCACACGGGAAAGGCGCTTGGGAAACGGCAGTCTTGAAAGCATCTCATGAGTTATAGCTGCATGACTTTCGATAACCTTACGCTCATCATCGGTGAGTGTTCCTTTACGGATACAAAGATTTCTTACTTCATCTTCAGTCAGCCAATTAAAAATTTCTCCGTTGCTTTCGTAAGTTCGGGCAGCAATCTCCTTCACTCTTGCGATCCGCTCATCGGACATAAATTCTTTAGGGATATTGCAAGATAGAATAAACTCACGGTCCTCTTCAGCGTTTTCAAGAACCATAGCGTAACGCATTTCAATTTCAGAAATTTTTGCTGCACTAGCCCCATTTGACATGGCTTCAATTGTGTCTTGAAGCTGCCGTGTTTTAATAGTCTCAGTTATAAGTCTAAACCTTGCATCAACAAGCTCAGAACGATCAAAAATTGTTTCAAGTTTGGTAGATTTGTCTACAACATGTTCAGGAATTGAAATTTTTCCAACATCATGCATCCATGCCGCCAGCTTAAGCTCTTCAAGCTCATCACTACTTAAATGAACATCAGCATATATGCCGCTATCAAGAGAATTTATTTTTTCAGCAATCATCATAGTTATGGTCACCACACGCTCGATATGACCGTTGGTATAAGGAGATTTGGCATCAATCGCAGCAGCAATACTCTGGATAACAGAATAAAGTAGATCTTTAAGCCCCTGTATGAGCTGGGTATTAGTCAAAGCAATTGCCGCCTGCGAAGCCAAAGAACCTACAATATCAACAACGTTTGCTGAGAATTCAATGACTTCACCGTCATCGTTCAATGCATTAAGGAGCTGTAAAACCCCGATAATATCTTGCTCATGATTTTTAAGAGCAAGTACAAGCATTGACTTGGATCGGTATCCCGTAGCGGCATCATATTTCCTAGGCCCGGTAAAATCAAAACCTTCTGCTTCATAAACATCTGCAATATTAACTGTTTCTCCTGTTAAGGCACAATACGAAGAGACATTGGCTTTATTAAGCTTATTTCCGGCTGAATAAAGAGGAACAGGAGGAAGAGTTATTTCATTGCCGCTGGTGCCTCCCATGCGCACCTTCATTGTGTCATTCTGAAGAATAGAAAAATCCAACTTTCGACTTTCTTTGTCTACAATATAGAGAGTTCCAGCATCAGCCTTGGTCAATACCCGAGCTTCATCTACGATCATCTCTAACAGTCGTTCAAGACGTGTTTCCCCGGATAAAGCCAGCCCAATCTCAGTGAGACGATCAACAAGACTGGTCTGCACACCAAAAATATCGGAAAGAATATTTTTCAGTGGGCAGTTCAAATTTTCAATAGCTCTACGACATCCGGCCTTACGAGAATTGAGGATGGCAGCATCAAGAATCTTTTCAATATCAGCAAGTCCCGCAGCTGCCATATCAGCAATTTTATTCTGCAAATCCTAATCCTCCCGTAAAGCCGACTTCCTGGAAAATATTTTTTCCATATTTTCAAATGGTTAATATAATTTAAAATCAATATGAGCAAACTATTTCATAAATGGGTTAACAACTTAAAGTATCCCAAAACCTACCCACAACTTATAGCATAAATTATTTTTTTCTTAAACCTTCTAAAGGAAGCATATTAAATAGGAAACCGTTAATAATGTCAGCTAAGGACTAATTAGAATTATGATCCAACTAATATCGAAAAGTAACGCTTAACGGGTTGCCCGATACCTATTAATGAATTATAAAAATGGAGTTTTTTGTAAGGTTAAACTTATTTTTAGCTCTGACACCGAAAATTTATCGCAGCTTTCGAGATTTGAAAAATTTGATTTACATGCAAAATACGCCTTTATAAAAGTAGGATCATAATTTTTTTATTACATATTCTGGAATTTTAACCGAGGATTTCATGCCCTTAAGCAGCCTTCACCAAAGAATTATCACCTCAGTACTCCTCGTTGCAACTTTAGCCACCGCTCTTATCATGGGAGGCAATGTTCTAATCGGAGCATTAACCATTTTCTGCCTGATTGCCCTTCATGAATTTTACTCCATGTTCTGGCAAGACAATTCCAACAGACTTTCAAGATTAGTAGGTTTGGCATCCGGAGCCGGAATAATCATTACCTCAGCTCTGGTTTCTCCTGTATGGATGATACTTATTCTGCTAGGTGCTTTCTGGCTTTTTAATTTCAGGTTTCTTTTTTCATTCAGTACGAATGCAGATAAAGCCTCCTATCATGACAGCCTGATCCTTTTTGCAGGGCTTGTTTATATTCCAGTCACATTACAATTCGTAACGTCAATGACCAGCTGGGAAATTCTTTTTGTTATGATTTCTGCATCTGCTTCTGATACTGCCGCATTTTACGCAGGCACACATTTCGGTAAAAAGAAAATTTGGCCTAAAGTCAGCCCAAAGAAATCGTGGGCAGGCTCTATAGGCGGTTTTTTGGGATGTATCACCTG
>JMSU01000369.1_pt1 | contig 11004 bp, 10 predicted proteins | sample 179011 | NCBI WGS metagenome assembly JMSU01 (sample SAMN02769580, study PRJNA246767) | bioreactor metagenome | isolation source: Culture-1 Bioreactor ArsB derived from microbial biomass from the upper 2 cm... | place: Germany: Bremen | collected day 87 after inoculation
TTTTTTTGTTCTGCTTCTACCATTCAAAGAAAGGAGGACCATCTTCGGTTACACTTAATTCTATTAATTTGTAAGCATCACGCTGATCTTCACCAGGTCTTTTAATGTTGATAATTATAGGGGTATCGCCCAGTCCCACCACGCTGAATTCAAAACGCCAACGTCCAAAATCGCCCAGCATACCAGAATCTGGCTCAACAATTTTAAACTTATCAAGACTCACAATTTTCGGGTTGAAAGTAACTCCGTCAAACTGATATCCTCCTGAACCGGGATTGCGCATATCAAAAGCAACAACCTCTCCAGGCATAAGTATAAGTTCCAGTTCATGTTTGCCATCCAGATCATACTCTACAATATCATCTGCAAATGGATTAATCGAAGCACATCCGGATAAGGCTGTAGCAAATAAAACCAAAATTAAACCACATAGATGTGAATTATATTTTCTAATCATCACTTTTTCCGCACTTTTTTGCGTCCATTTTGACACCAATGTTAATAAATTATTTTTGTGTAAGAAAATCAACAGCTTAAAGATTTGTGAAAAAGACAATTCAAGTGTAATAATATTGGTCGCATACGGCAAGGGGAACCGTATGGAATAATAGTTTCAACTATTATTATATTTTTTCGATGTACGCTTTTTCAAGATGTTCTTGATAGATAAAGCGTTTGGTGCTTTTTGTTACAGTTTTTTACCCTTTCAAGGAGTGTGAGGATGAAACGTTCATTACTGTTTCTTGCGCTTGTAGTTATTCTGACTCTCGGCCTTGCCGGGTGTAGCGCGGAAAAAAAAGAAGAGGCCCCTGCCAAAAAGGAAACCGCTGAAAAAGCTGCTCCCGCAGCAGAAGCTGGCGGTAAAACCCTGAAATTGGCTATGGATGCCGACCCTGTCTCTCTTGACCCTCATGTACAGCTTTCCGGTGGTATGCTTCAGTACTCCCACATGGTTTTTGATCCTCTCGTTCGCTGGGCTAAAGATGGTTCTTTCGAGCCCCGTCTTGCTGAATCCTGGGAACGTATCGATGATAAAACCATGCGTTTCCATCTCCGCAAAGGCGTTAAATTCCACAGCGGAAACCCTTTCACTGCAGAAGATGTTGCATGGACTATTGCACGCCTGAAAACAAGTGCTGACTATAAAGGTCTTTTCGAGCCTTTTGCTGAGCCGAAAGTTGTTGATGCAAACACCATCGATATCATTACTAAAGAGCCTTACGGTCTGCTCCTGAACATGGCTACCTACATTTTCCCCATGGACGGGAAATTCTATACCGGTAACGATGAAAGCGGAAAATCTAAGGCTGCTATCGTTAAAACAGGTCCTTCTTTTGCAAATGTAAACGAATCCGGTACCGGTAAATACATTGTTAAAGAACGTGAGCAGGGTGTTCGCACAGTATTTCAGGCTTTCCCTGAGTACTGGGATAAATCCGGTAACGTTGATACCATTATCCTGACCCCCATTAAAAACGACGCAACCCGTGTTGCTGCACTGCTTTCCGGCGATGTTGACTTCATCATGCCTGTTCCCCCGCAGGATCTTAAACGCGTTGAATCCACAGAAGGTCTTGAGCTGGTAACCATGTCCGGTTCCCGTATTATCACCTTCCAGCTGAACCAGACTCGCCAGAAGCCTTTCCAGAACCCTAAAGTTCGTCAGGCTATCGTATACGCTACCGACAATACCGGTATTGTTAATAAAGTTATGAAAGGCTTCGCTACTGTTGCATGTCAGCAGGGTCCCGAAGGTTTCGCAGGTTACAATGCTGATCTCAAACCCCGTTATGACCTCGAAAAAGCAAAGCAGCTGATGAAAGAAGCCGGATACGAAAAAGGTTTTGAGTGCACCATGATTGCACCTAACAACCGTTACGTTAACGATGAAAAGATTGCTGAAGCTTTCGTCTCCATGCTCGGCAAAATCGGTATCAAAGTTAACCTCAAGACTATGCCTAAAGCACAGTACTGGGATCAGTTCGACCTCAAAGTTGCTGATATCCAGATGATCGGCTGGCATCCTGATACTGAAGACAGTGCCAACTACACTGAATTCCTGCTCATGTGCATCAACAAGGAAACCGGTTACGGCCAGTACAACAGTGGCACTTACTGTAACCCCGAAGTTGACGCTCTGGTTATCCAGTCTCAGACTGAAACCGACCTGACTAAGCGTAATGCAATGCTCCAGAAAGTGGAAAAAATCCTCTATGACGATGCTGCATTCGTTCCCCTGCATTGGCAGAACCTGTCTTGGGCTTCCAAGAACAACATGAACACTGCTGAAATCGTAAACGTTCAGAACTTCCCTTACTTTGGTGATCTCGTCATCAAGTAACTAAGATTCTTAAATAAAACTCAATTCCAAAGGGAACTCCATTTCGGGGTTCCCTTTGGATTGTTAAGCTATATATACTGTCAGACAGTTTAAGAAAGTGCCGACTGCTTAGCGTAAAAAGCAGATAGTTCTTAACTGACTGTCTGAGGAATTCATCAGGCTTCACGGCAAAGTCGCAAAAGCCAGTCGCGCCAAGAAACCAAAATTCACGCATTTCACTATGTAATTTGAATTTAATTTTTGAAGGGGCCGGATAATTTGAGGCCTTGCGGGAAGCCTGAGGGAAATTCGAACAGACATTTCCTTCTGGAGAAAAATAAAAAATGTTTGCTTTTATAGTCCGACGATTCGCGCAAGCGATCATTGTTATGTTGATCATCAGTTTTATAGGCTTTGCCATCAAGCAAAGCTTCGGTGATCCAATAAGGGAAATTACCGGGGTTTCTGTCTCGGCAGAGGAAAGGAACAAAATCAGGGAAGAGCTTGGACTTAATGATCCGTTTATGGTCCAGTTCGGCAGATTTATGAAAGGAGCTGTACAGGGCGATATTGGCAGATCCTTCTTTTACAAAAAATCAGCCCTTGCTGTAATTTTGAGCAAGGCTCCGGCAACACTTGAACTTGTTCTTTGTTCTGCGCTTATCATTGTAATATTTTCTATTCCGCTTGGAATTTACTCCGCCATCAAACCTAAAGCGCTGTTTTCACGGTTTGTAATGGGGGGATCGATTGTAGGGGTCTCCATTCCAGTATTCCTGACTGCAATTTTAATGATCTACGTTTTCTCGGTAGAACTTCACTGGCTACCTTCATACGGTCGAGGTGAAACCGTAAACATCGGAGGCTGGAGAACAGGTTTCCTTACAGCTGACGGCTGGCTGCACCTGATTATGCCATCTCTGGCACTGTCTTCCATCATGCTTCCCCTCTTCATCCGTTTAATCCGCTCTGAAATGATGGAAGTTCTCGAAAACGACTACATCAAATATGCATGGGCAAAAGGCCTGACTCCGAAGAGAGTTTGGATCGTGCACGCTTTCAAGAACACCCTGCTTCCGGTCATCACTGTAGGCGGTGTCCAGCTTGGTACCATGATTGCTTTTACTATCCTCACTGAAACAGTATTCCAATGGCAGGGCATGGGCTTCATGTTCATTGAAGCTGTTGAACGGGGTGATGCTCCGCTCATGGTAGCATATCTGGTTGTTGTCGGGCTTATCTTTGTAGTTGTTAACACTGTGGTTGATGTCATTTACGGACTGGTCAACCCACAGGTAAGAATCACGGGGCAAAAATAAATGAGAACCAGATCACGCTGGCAGAGATTCAAAGAATCATATTTTCTGCACGACTTTCTGCACGACAAGGTTGCTCTAACAAGCTTCGTAATTCTGGTCGTGCTTTTATTCATGGGTTTTGCTGCGCCATTAGTCGCGCCTTTCAACCCTTACGACGCTAACAATATTAACATCATGGATGCGGAAATTCCGCCTTCGTGGCTCCCGGGCGGAGATATACAATTCCTGCTCGGTACCGATGCACAGGGTAGAGATCTCTTCTCCACCATGCTTTACGGAATGCGTGTTTCCCTCATCATTGGATTCGGGGCAGTAGCACTGCAGGCATTTCTCGGCATTATGCTGGGACTGATAGCCGGCTTCATGGGCAAACGGGTTGAAACACTGCTCATGCGAATTGCTGACGTACAGCTTTCCTTTTCAACCTACATGGTTGCAATCTTTATTTCAGCTATCTTTCAGGCGGCCTTCGGTGTTGCAAAATACGAAGAAATTGCTGTCCCCCTGCTGATTCTGGTTATCGGATTTGCAGAATGGCCACAGTATGCCCGTACTGTTCGAGCCTCTGTTCTGGCTGAAAAGAAAAAAGAGTATGTCGAGGCGGCAAGGGTTATCGGCCTTTCCAAAAAACGTATCATGTTACGTCACGTGCTTCCCAACACTCTTTCTCCGGTTTTTGTTATTTCCACCATTCAAGTTGCCAACGCAATCATGAGTGAAGCCGCTCTCTCCTTTGTCGGACTGGGCATGCCGGTTACCCAGCCATCACTGGGATCACTGATCAACGTTGGCTTCGAATACATATTCAGCGGTTCATGGTGGATCACCATGTTTCCCGGAGTGGTACTTGTTGTCCTCATTCTGGTCATCAACCTGCTCGGCGATTGGCTGAGGGATTTTCTTAACCCAAAACTGTACAAGGGATAAAAATGCAACCACTTCTTGATGTAAAAAACTTGAGTGTTGAATTTGCGTTGCGCCAAGGTCCCCTTGAGGCAGTGCGGAATGTAAGTTTCTCGCTTAATAAGGGAGAACGTCTGGGACTCGTTGGTGAATCAGGTGCAGGTAAATCCGTCACCGGATTTTCCATTATCAACCTGATCTCCAAGCCCGGTTATATATCAAATGGCTCCATTATGTTCGAAGGGCAGGACCTTGCTGAAATGCCTTTTGAAAAAATGCGTGGCATTCGCGGAAATAGAATCTCCATGATCTTTCAGGATCCCATGATGACCCTGAATCCGGTCCTGACTGTCGGGACCCAGATGATTGAGACTGTCATGGCGCATATGGATGTAACCCGCAAAGAAGCTGAAGAAATTGCTTTAGAAAAACTGCGTAAGGTCTACATTCCTTCTCCGCGTAAAAGACTGGCCCAATATCCGCATGAATTTTCAGGCGGCATGCGCCAGCGCATCGTTATCGCGATTTCATTGCTCACTGAACCGGCACTGATCATTGCAGATGAACCGACAACGGCTCTTGATGTAACCATTCAGGCTGAAATAATGGATCTGCTGCTGGAGCTTTGCGAAACAGACGATATGGGCCTCATTCTGATCACCCATGACCTTGCGGTTGTATCAGAAGTAACTCAGCGCATTGCAGTCATGTATGCGGGTGGAATTGTTGAGACAGGCTCCACTCAGCAGGTGACTCAAAATCCGGGACATCCCTATACCAAGGGACTGATTGCCGCGTTGCCACAATCCGGCGGCGCAGGAGACAGGCTGACCCAGATTCCCGGTGCTATGCCCTCACTTCTGAACATGCCTTCAGGCTGTCCTTTCCACGCGCGGTGTGAAATCTGTACAGATATCTGTAAGCAGGAACTTCCTGTTCTTAAAGAAAACAAATCCGGCATTCTGGTGGCCTGCCATCACGCCGACAAAGTATAAATAGAGATTCGTTATGCAAACCGACTCCCTCTTAGAAATCAAAAATCTGGTCAAGCACTTCGATATTTCCGGAGGTCTGCTCGACCAGCTCAAAATGGAAGACGGACGCATCACACGCAAACAGACAATTGTAAAAGCTGTTAACAATGTCAGCTTTGCAATTAAAAAAGGGGAAACCCTGAGTGTGGTAGGCGAATCCGGTTGTGGTAAATCAACTCTGGCAAGAACCGTGATGGGCCTTTATCCGCCCAACGGAGGCGAAGTATATTACGGTGGAGAGCGCATAGACAACTTGTCCTCTACGCAGATGCTTCCCTACCGTACAAAAATGCAGATGGTTTTTCAGGATCCTTATGCATCTTTGAATCCACGCATGACTGTCCGCCAGATCATTGAGGAACCAATCTACTTTCACAACAAAGGCATATCCAGAGGAGATGCCAAGAATAAGCTGCACAAAGTCATGCTCAGTGTAGGGATGGACCCGGAATGGGCCAATAACTACCCGCACGAATTCTCAGGCGGCCAGCGTCAGCGCATCAGTATCGCGCGTGCTCTGGCCGTTGAACCGGAATTCATCGTTGCAGATGAGCCTATTGCCGCTCTTGACGTGTCCATTCAGGCTCAGATTCTGAACCTGCTCATGGACGCACAGGAAGAGCGGAATCTGACATACCTGTTCATCAGTCATGACCTTTCGGTTGTTGAACATATCAGTACCCGCGTAGCGGTAATGTACCTTGGCTGTCTGTGTGAACTGGCTCCGGCAAAAGAACTTTTTGCCAACCCGCAGCATCCGTACACAAAAGCTCTGCTCTCAGCTATTCCGACTCTCGGCGGTGAAAAGAAAAAACACATCCACCTTTCAGGTGACGTGCCGACTCCTATCAACCTTCCCACAGGCTGTGTTTTCAATGGTCGCTGTGCTTTTGCAAACGACCGTTGCCGGGAAGAATTGCCCAGAGGCCGTAATTTGGAGAATGATACAATTTGCGCCTGTCACGCCGTTGAAGAGGGACGCTTATAATATCTGCCAAGAAAATAAAAATTCTAATCGACTTTTTAAAAAAGCCTGCTTATCAATAGTAGGCTTTTTTTTAATAAAACCGCACGATGTATTATATATTAACTTTATGAGTATACTTTATACGGAGATCAGAGGGAGTCTATGGGGGAACTAAATCAGGTACTTGGTGTTTACTCCAAAAACATCACAGACCACACTGGAACAGGTGCAACAATGCAAAAAGCTGAACACAAGACATACTATTATGTCACCCGTTCAGATGTTGATGAGTACCATGTCCAGCCACTAAATAATCAAAATGTTCCTTCAGGGCTTGTAACTTCGCTGACCAAAAAACAATTTATCAGTTCTTACTCGCCGGAAATTGACTATTATGAGCGCAAAACTCTCCCTGCCCTAAAATCACTCAAAGCGAAAATAGATAAAGGAGAAGCCGACTTCTCAGATGGAGAACTGGACAAGGCCGAGAAAGCTTTTGCTAAAGCACTTCTTCTGGACCCAGAAAACCCCAAGGCAAATTTGGGAATGGGGTCAGTCCAATGCTCAAAACAAAATTTCGATAAGTTGGCAAGCATCGTAAAGAAACTTCTTAATAATGACGAAGTATTTATTGAGGAGCAGCGTCAAGAGTTCAATCTTTTTGCAATATCACTGCGTAAGCAGGCTCTTTTTGATGACGCTATAAATTTCTATAGCAAGGCGATTGAAATAAACGGTGAAGATGAAAATCTTCACTTCAATATAGCCAGAGCCTACTTTGATGCCGGTGAAAACTCAGATGCTCTCGTGCACATTGATAAAGCACTGAAAATCGCGCCAAATTTAGAATGGGCAATTAAGTTCAAAAAATACATTATGAAAAAGGCTAAAAAATGATCAGCCAGAGAGCAAAATTAAAAGCAGCCTGCACTCCGGGAATGCGTGTCGCAGTAGAACTTGCGGGACTTAATGATAAAGCCCCTTCAATTGTCATTGGCGGTGAACCGGCCAAATATATTATTATCAAAGAACCCATGGTTCACCCAACAGACAAAGCATTGTGGTCAGAATATCTATACTCTGGAAATGAAGCTACGGTAAGATACATTCATGACGGGTCAGCGTCGGGGTTCAAAACAAGTATTGTAAAACTCATCAACTCCCCTGAAAAATTGCTTTTTATAAAATATCCCAAGCGCATTGAGACATATAACCTTCGCAGACATAAGAGAATCAGCTGTTTCATGGAAGCTGAAATAGAAATGGGTGGACAAAAAACAATCGCGGTTATTGAAGACCTAAGTTCAAGTGGATGCTGTGTTTCATACATAGCTGAGAAAACTGAGTCTGACCCGGAAATAGGAGATGACCTTAAAGTATTTTGTCCTTATTTCACTGAAAACAATGGCAAATTCATCCCATGTAAAGTACAGCGAACAACAAAAGATTCCAAGAAAATCACTCTTGGAGTCACCTACGACAAACCTTCACCGGAAATTCTCATAAAAATTCAGGATTACGTAACGACAATACTGCATCACACCTAACCACATATACGCCAGAAAGCTTCAATCGAGGTTAGATCTCAAGTCTTAACAGACAGTCCAAGATCTTTAAGCATGGTCAGGTCATTTTCAATGCCCTGACCTGATACTGTCAGAAAATCTCCGACCATGAGTCCGTTGCAACCGGCATGAAAAATAAATGACTGCAGAGACCGAAGTGCTACTCTGCCTGCAGCCATACGCACTTCAGCATGAGGGTTAACCAGCCTGAACATGGCAATGGTCAAGAGGATTTCTAGAGGCTGTAAAGGGTCAACTTTTTCGAGGGGAGTACCGGGGATCGGGACTAAGAAATTAAGAGGTATTGAATCCACGTCTTCTGCAGCAATTGCGAGGGCAAGTTCCACACGTTGTTGATGACTTTCCCCCAATCCCAATAACCCGCCGCAACAGACTTGCAGTCCGGCTTTCTTAGCGTCGCGGACAGTACGAATTCGTTCTGCGTAAGTATGAGTCGTACAAACTTCAGGGAAAAAACTTTCCGAAGCTTCAAGATTGTGATGATAACGTACCACTCCAGACTGACGAAGCTCTTTCAAGGATTTATAGTCGAGACATCCAAGTGAAGCACAATGATTGAATGTTTTATCTCTCATCCCGTCTACAGCTTCGCAAACATGCTCAAGCGATTTTCCTTTAAGTGCCCTGCCGCTGGTAACATAGCTGAAAAATTCAAGTGGAGACTTTCCTGCCTTTTCTGCACAATTCCTGATTTCGTTTACAGACATAAGCGGATAAGCAGGAGCGGGAGTACCTGTAAAATGGCTGGACTGAGCACAAAAAGTACAGTCTTCGGAACAATTTCCGCTTCGAACATTAGCAATAGAACAAAGACTTACCTCGCGGCCGAAACGACGTGTAGTCATAGTACTTGCTGCATGCAGAATTTCGGCAAGTTCACCGTGTGATGCTCCGAGAATTGAAATCGCTGTATGCTCGTCAATTGCTCCGCCGCTGTGCGCTGCAGTCCAGATGGCCTGTTTTTCCTTTCTGTCCAATTTATATCCCTGTGTGCAGGCTGATCACTTCGCAAATAGCGGAAGTAAGCGCCTCAAGCTCAAAGTTTGAAATAATATACGGCGGCATTACGTAGACCAGCTTACCGAACGGCCTTACCCAGACTCCCCGTTTAACAAATTCACTTTGGATCAAATCCATATCAACAGGTTGCTTCAATTCAACCACTCCGATTGCTCCAAGGCAGCGAACATCAGCTACAACAGGCAATTTTTCACACGGAGCAAGGCCACTGCGCAACATATGGGTAATGTTCTCAACCTTTTCCTGCCAATCGCTTTTTATCAGCAGATCAAGAGAAGCATTTGCGACAGCACACGCCAGCGGATTCCCCATAAAAGTAGGACCGTGCATAAACACACCGCCACTGGAAGAAATCCCTTCAGCAACTTCACGGGTGGCAAGTGTTGCTGCCAGACTCATCATGCCTCCGGTAATTGATTTACCAACGCACATAATATCGGGGCTGATCCCTGATATGTCACTGGCAAACATAGCTCCGGCGCGTCCGAACCCGGTTGCAATTTCATCACATATGAGCAATACGCCATGTTCATCACAAGCTTTTCGCACTCTTTGTAAATATTCCGGGGAATAAAACCGCATTCCCCCTGCTCCCTGCACAACAGGCTCCAGTATGACTGCCGCAAGTTCGTGAGCGTGCTTTTCGATCTTACTTTTGAAATCGGCAAAATCCTCATCAGAACAGCCCCCCTCAAAACGGCAAGGCGGTGCATCTGCAAAAATGTGCTCAGGCAATACAGAGGTGAACATGGAATGCATACCATTCACCGGATCACAGACAGCCATACAGCCAATGGTATCCCCATGATAACCATTTCTGACAGTCATAAGTCTGTTCTTCTCAGAATGACCTAAAGCATACCAATACTGGATAGCCATTTTGATAGCCACTTCGACTGAAACCGAACCGGAATCAGCAATAAAAACATGCTGCAGCGGCTGAGGAGACAGCTCTACCAGTTTCTGAGCAAGAGAAATGGCTGGTTCATGAGTCAACCCCCCGAACATTACATGCGGCATTTTAGCAGCCTGGTCGCAGAGAGCTTTATGCAGCACCGGATTATTGTAACCGTGAATAGCACACCACCACGAAGCCATACCGTCAATAAGCTCGCGGCCGTCTTCAAGGATGATTTTCACACCTTCTGTCCCAGCAACAGGATAGACTGTCAGCGGGTTTACAGCAGAAGTATACGGATGCCAAATATGCTCACGGTCAAAATTAATCATAGATTCAGTTACAGACATGGTATGCCTCCAGCAGCCAGTGAGGGATTTTTTATAGGGCTTCACCCTTAGACTATAACACTGATCATTGAAAAAAATGTTTTAAAAACAATGAAAAGTTAACAGAGAAAATCAAAAATATGTAGAATCCATAGCTGACAAGGCTTCGTCCACTTTCTGCCAGCATTTACTGTCGTAGTTATCCCAATTGGAAATATGCGGAATTGTGGCAAGTACTTTTACGTCAGAAAACTTTTCAATGGTCTTAATATTATCTTCAGCCATACCGAACAAGGATGGTTCAGGCCCACTTGCGCAGGTCATTATGATTCCGGCAACTTCAAGTCCAGAACTCTTAAGTGCGGCTATGGAAAGCAGAGTTTCATTGATAGTGCCTAGCTTATTCTCAGCGACAAGAATCACAGGGTAAGAAAGTTCCTGCATAAGGTCCAGCATGGTGTTTTGGTCGTTAAGCGGAACCATAACGCCACCAGCTCCTTCAACAAGAAGAAAGCCCTCCTTTTCAAGAGCGCGAACTTTATCTGCAACTTGGACAACATTCAAGGCTCCCCCCGCAAGCTTTGCTGCGAGATGAGGTGAACAAGCGGGTTCAAAAATAAAGGACATT
>JMSU01000370.1_pt1 | contig 10975 bp, 11 predicted proteins | sample 179011 | NCBI WGS metagenome assembly JMSU01 (sample SAMN02769580, study PRJNA246767) | bioreactor metagenome | isolation source: Culture-1 Bioreactor ArsB derived from microbial biomass from the upper 2 cm... | place: Germany: Bremen | collected day 87 after inoculation
TTATTATTAGATTCTTAAGGAGCTAAGTATAACTTACTTCAAATACAATTTAGATAAATTAGTGAAAAAGGCTAGGACATTTTTCAATTGTCCTAGCCTCATTTATTTCTTTACTATTATATCAATTCAAACCCAGCAGTAAAATGCCTTAGTGACGTAATAGGTCCTTCATATACAAGCTTCATTCCCTTATACTGCTCTCTGTTTTTATAGATTTCACCAAGGGCGTTTGCTATAACATCCATATGACTGTTTGTATATACTCTTCTTGAAATAGCTATCCTCATTGTTTCTAATTCTGGCCATATAGGTTCTCCTGTTTCCTTATCCTTTGAACCAAAGGCACATGCTCCTAGCTCTACTGCACGTACACCTGCTATCTCATATAATGCGCAAACCAACCTTTGAGATGGAAACTCATGCTGTGGGATATGGGGGAAGAATCTGCCTCCATCTACATAAACCCCATGGCCTCCTGTAGGCTCTATGATTGGAACTCCCTTTTCCTTTAACTTATCGCCTAGATACTTTACTTGATTTATACGATATTCAAGATATTGCTCATCACAAACCTCTTGAAGACCGACTGCTAGGGCTTCCATATCTCTTCCTGACATACCACCATAGGTTACAAATCCCTCATGTACAATTGCTAATTGATTTGCAACGGCAAATACATCTTCATTTCTTGTTACAAATAATCCTCCTATGTTTACAAGTCCGTCCTTCTTTGAACTCATTGTAGCAGTTTCACAGTATGAGAACATTTCTCTTGTTATTTCTTTTATTGACTTATCCTGATACCCTTCTTCTCTCTGTTTAATGAAGTATGCATTTTCGGCAAGCCTTGCACTATCTAACACAACTGGTATGTTATTCTTCTTAGCAAGCTCACTTACCTCTTTAATGTTCTTCATTGAAACTGGCTGTCCACCGTTATTGTTACATGTAATAGTTATAATAACTACGGATATATTTTCTGCACCCTTTTCTGCTATTAGATTTTTCATCTTATTTATATCTATGTTTCCTTTAAAAGGATGGGCAGCACTTCCTGCATCCTTTCCCTCATCTACAACGTAATCGACTGCTAAAGCGCCTAAAACCTCGGCGTTTCCTCTAAATGTATCAAAATGCATATTTCCAATAGCGTATTTGCCTTCTTTAGCATAGATTTTAGCCATAATATAGTCCGCTGCTCTACCCTGATGTGTTGGTTGTACATAAGGCATCCCAAATACATCTTGAACTGATGCTTCTAATTTATAAAAACTCTTACAACCCGCATAGGATTCATCGCCTAACATTAATGCCGACCACTGAAGCGAGCTCATTGCTGATGTACCACTATCTGTTAGGCAATCTATATAAACGTTCTCTGCTCTAAGTCTAAATGCATTGAATCCGGCTTCTTTAAGCAGGTTTTGTCTTTCTTTCTTTGTCGTCTTTCTAATTGGTTCTACCATCTTAATTCGAAATGGTTCTGCTGTCATAAATTTCATCGTTATTCTCCTCCCAAAACACTAATTAGACTTTATTTCCAAAGTAATAGTATCGCCTTGCTTGGCTTCACCTAGCTTCGATATATCAACTGATTTATTCTCTAGATTAGTAATAACAATTGCTGTTATTAGTGACGGTATCTTATCCTCTATGCTATCAATGTCAACCTCCATCAATAACTGTCCTGCTTCTATTCTATCTCCAGTATTAACTAATAGATTAAAGCCTTCTCCATTGAGATTCACAGTATCAATTCCAAAATGTATTAATATCTCATGACCTGTATCAGACAGAATACCAATGGCATGCTTAGTTGGAAAAATAGATACTATTTCTCCCTTTACAGGTGAACACACTTTTCCCGATATAGGATCTATACAAAACCCATCACCCATCATTTTTTGAGCGAAAACTGGATCTGGTGCTTCTGTTATCAATTTGATGTTACCAGTTAAAGGTACTAACCATGACAATTTCTCTTTTTTCTTAAATATTTTTTTAAACATCTACCAATCGCCACCCTATGATATAATTCGCTGACTTCTCAATTAATGACTATTTTAGATTATGTTTCTTAGCAGCCTCATCTATAGCATTTCTACAAGCCTGCACCCCTGCAGTTATACCCTCAGGATATTTATATATAGCGGAAGAAAGGATTACCACATCTGGATTACAAGCAATAAGAGGCTCCATATTATTATGTCTTAAACCGCCATCTATTGCGAGTTCACATTTTGGATTCTTTTCATCAATCATTTTTCTAGCTCTTTTAACAAGATCTACTGCACTTCTACGCCATCCCCAATTATCTTTACCATCGGTTTCATCAACACCATGAACAACTATATGAAGTCTATCTATATCGTAAATCGACTCATCAACAAAACATAAAGGCGTGTAGCATCCAAGTGTTAATCCAACCTTCATTCCAAATTCACGGCAATAATGGATAATATAAGCTAACTGAGCTCCAATAAAATGTTCTGCCGGTAAGATTAACATATCTGTCCCAACTTCAGCAAGCTTTTCAATAAATAATCTATCACAGGTTTCAGTATAGAAATGGCATTCAATCATTTTATCAGTAATCGGCCTAATTCCCTCTATAATTTGATGTCCGCCCATCAGTTGAAGATTTTTTAAATCGTGCATATCTGCAGCATCTGAATGTATATAATCTACTCCGGCATCCAATGCTTCCTTTACTATTGCTCCAATATTACCATAGTTAACATGTGCTAATCCTGCTGCAATTTTTATGTGTTTCATATAAAATCACTCCTTCTCTTTTCTACATTCATAGTCTAGCATAATAGGCATTTTTCTGTTGTAAAAGTAATTGCCATTACTTATGGCACTTTTTTAAATGAGCAAATTGAAAGCTATACCCTATTTGTTATGCAATTTTTTCAAATACTTATCGTTCTGCTTTTCATAGATTTCTCTGAGAATTCTTACAAATTTTTGCATATCATCATCTATTAATACTGTAGGCAAAACTACAGTGTTGGTATCTAATTCTTCCTCCAATTTCTGAGTTGTAATAATTAAATCTACCTCATCTCGGTTTATATCATCAATCATAGAAATTGGTATAACCTTTTGAATTCTAAGTTGGTTAAAATTATTTTTTAGAATCTCTATCATCAATTTAATCTCACTATAACTGGAGTGATATACTACATAAGTGGAGAGAGGTTTCTTACTGCGTTCAATAGCAGCTGCAATATGCAAGGCAATATAACCTGCTTCCTCTAGGGGAATCTCATAGCTATAGTATTCTTCAAATATCGACTTACTCTTTAAAGCTATTTCAAATGGTTCAGGATAATTTTTTCTAATTTCATCAACTATCGTATTGTGAAAATCTAAACCATATTTTATTTTGTTTGTTACAGACTTCAAATGATGAACCAATCCATTGTAAAAGGATTCTTCATCAGAAATCTGATAACTTTCCTTTGTCAATCCTATGATTTCCTGAGTTACTATTTTATTAATTACTAGCATCTTTTCATTTATATTCCAATCCATATCATCAAAGTGAGTTTTCGATACAATTGTAATACCAAACAAATAGCCAATTTCCTCTATAGGAATAGAGATATTAAATTCACCCTCTATTGCTTTAGCAACCTCAACCATTTTTTCATATTTACTTAACTCCTGAAGTTCCTTCAATGTGGAATCCTTCATATCTACAAATTTACCATCCATCATCCTCGATATTGCTATAGAATACTTTATGGTTAGTCTCGTTAAGTCAGTGACAGTAAACTTAATGTTGAACTTGTCTTCAAGTCCTAATATAATTTTATTTACTCTTTCATAATCAACTCCAAGTATGTCCTCCTTCTGTGAGTAGGAGAAATAATTTATTGACGCATAATTAACATCATCAGAGCTATTTATATTTTCCAGCATTTCGATTACCTCATCGTAATCTTCACTTAAAAGGAAAAGATCAAACATAGCTTTCCTAATTCTTTTCTCTCCCGCCTGAAGGACAATACCCTTCTTCTTATCATAAACAACTTCAATATCCCTTTCTCTAAGCCATTCCTTTACTCTTTCTAAGTCCTTATAAACCGATGGTCTGCTTATAAAAAGCTCATTTTGCAGACTAGTAGTCGTCACTTTCTTATTATCGGCCAATAGCTGATTAAGGATATACAATTGTCGGTCGCTAGATGTATATTGCTTATTGACTTGATTATACGATTTAATATTAGAAATCATCTTTAGTTTCGTTTTTTCATCACCTTCGATATATATCCCAACACCAGTTTTCTTAATGAGTTTTAAGTTATTCTCAGTTAATATTTTTTCAACACTCTTTAGATCATTTCTAATGGTCTTATTTGATACATTCAGTTTGTCTGCAATATGGGCAATTGTTTTAATTTCACTGGTATTAATCAAAATCTTTATAATTTGAAGGATTCGGATATTCATAATATCACCTCGTATAATTATATTCATCTATAGATAAACAACATTAACATTCAAAATAAATTTCAGAGAAAATAATGAAAGCTTCTACATTTTTTCTTTGAAATTTATTAAACCTTAGCCCAAATTATTCATGAAAAATTCAAAACTCTGCTACGTACTTTTGATCCTAAGACTTCCATCAAATTCTCAACGTACCGTCTGGGTACGCCTTCGAACTTGATGAAAGCCTTAGAATTCAAAATTACTTGCACCCTTTCAAACTTTTCATAAATAATTCGGGCTTAAAGTTGTTTATCTCTAAATCAACTTAATAATTTTATCGCTTCAGCATAAATTAGAAGTGCCTTCATAAAGTTTTCTATATTAAGGCATTCATTAGCTTTATGTGAGTTTGCTTTATCAGTAGAAAACGTAGGTCCAAATGCAACCCCTTGCTTTAATATTCTCGCATAGCTCGCTGCTCCCTTTGAAAGCAACTTAGCATCTTCACCAGTAATACTTTGATATGCCTTTTTCAAAGCACCTATGAGTTCACTTTTCGGAGATACATAAAGTATGGGCATCTCCCTTATGGTAACTAGCTCTAGTTCGTTTTCACTAGCTATAAACTGAAGTTTTTTTACAACCTTCCCATAGTCTATTCCTTTTGGGTATCTGTAATCGAAAGAAATTGTATAGCCTTTATCATTTAACATGATATAGGATAAATTGCTGGTCGTAACTCCAGTTTCTTCATCCTCATAATCGATGCCGAGCTTTTCACCGTATATTGAGTCAGCAAAATAAAAAGATAAAAATTCTATTAAGGCTTGTGACCGAGAGTCTAAGTCAGAGATTCCCCCAAACTCATTGGCAAAGGCAAAGAGCACATTCTGCCCTTTATGCGGATTCCTCCCTGAAGCCGATACTCCCTCATAAATAATTCGCAGCCTTTTTTTTCAATATAAGTCTTTCTATTTTCATTTATCGGCAATAGGTTAATCAATTTTTCTGGAGCCTTTGTTGTAATGATAATCTCAACAGAGGAACAGACTCTAGTAATATCTTCCTTTGATTTAATTGAAGTAATGTTAATAATCCCATCATTTGTAGGAGTTTTCTTTCCATAATACTTATAATACCCAATACCTTTTTCACAGTTTATTATTGGAAAATCGCCATCTGGCGAAAAGCCATAGTTAGGCATTTCATTGTATCTGAAATAATGCTTCATACATTCCCAGGTGGTTTCCTCTGCGCCTCCAATAATAAGCCTAATCCTTTTGCATGGTTTGAATTTTAGCTCTTTTAATATTTTTAAAACATACAAACAACCTAATATGGGTCCTTTATTATCATTTATTCCTCTACCATACCAAAATCCATTATTTTTATGCAAATTGAATGGATTGCTATCCCATTTTTCAATATCGCAGATACCGACAGTATCTATATGTCCTAAAATAGCAAGAGTTTCTGGCCCATCTCCATAGTCAATATGGATTGCGTAGCCATCAAAATCTTTAACTGCAAACCCTTCTCTCGTAGCAAATTCAATCATTTTATCAAAACATCTTCTAATCCCTATACCAAAGGGAGCATTATTTTTCTTAGTTGTTAAATCTCTTTCTGAATTAATAGCTATCAACTGAGCAAGGTCTTTTTCCATATCTGCTTTACAGGCTTGTAATTTTTTCATTACGTTCTCACTTTTCATACTCCTACCCCTAAAATATTAATTAGCAAGGGGCTATCTCATGAAGGAATCTCATGAGTTCAGCCCCGGAATGTTTCAAAATGAATTTTAAATAGCGCAGCAATTCGTCATTCTGATACATCCCTTTGCTAGTAGAACTAATTAATGTTTAAAGCCTCTTTTACAGAGGTCGCAATGGTCATTACCCTTGGTCCATATATGATTTGAAAGGCTTTATTCTTTCTAACAACACCTTTAGCCTCCAAGTTTTCAATCCAAATCGAGTCTTCAGAAACTAAGGATTCGTCTTTAACAGTGACTCTAAGACGTGTAGCACAGTTACTTATACTTTCAATATTTTCCATTCCACCAAGATGCTCAATAATACTCTCTGTTAGGCTACTAGTTTCTTCTTTCTTATTCTTTTGCTTTTCTTTATAGTCGCTCTTGGAATATAGCTTGACATTTTCAGCCTCATCTTTTCTACCTGGTGTCGGAATATTAAACTTAAGGATTGCCCATTTAAATAGGAAGAAGTAAGCTGCAAAGTAAGCCGGTACTAATAAAAATAACGACATGGCATGTACTTTATGGGGTTGGAATAAGTTAGGTATCATAAAGAATATTGCATGACCATTTATTGAAACCTTCGTTATTTCTGCTAATACATATGCTAGTCCTGATAATGGTACATGTATTAGATAGTATAATAACGGATTTACGAATAAAAATGTATACTCAATAGGCTCTGTAATTCCAACAAACATCGCCGTTAATACCGCGGGGAGTACAATTGAGGCAACTAATTTTTTCTTATGGGGTTTAGCCGTTGCATAAATCGCCGCCGCTGCACCTGGAAGTCCACCAAATTGGAAGAGAATCCTACCGGTTGTAAAGTTACGTACTATATAACCAGTTGCCTCCGGTGACCCAGCTTGGCCAACAACAATATTTCGTACCCCTTCGTAAACTATCCCACCGATTTCCATCGTCCCCCCGACACGGGTATATTCAATTGGGAAAGCAATTAAATGGTGAATTCCAAATGGTAGCAATGACTTATCGGTTGCACCAAACAGGAAGGTTCCGAACAATCCTGAATTAGTAATCAGTTTTGTAAGGCCTTGTAATCCTGCAGCTACTACTGGCCAAACGTAGTAGGTAGCTATACCAAGTGGAATAGAAAATAGAGTAATTAATATAATTACATATCTTGGTCCACTAAAAAATGAAAATACATTCGGCAATTCCTTGTTATACCATTTGTTATGAATAGCAGCAGTAACAATACCTGTAATAATACCACTGAAGATTCCCATATCAAAGGTGAAAATACCTGCAATATTTTTCCACAAAGCATTATAATTTTGAGCCTTCTCCATTGCCCAGCCCAAGTTCTTAACCAAATGATCCACAGTGGTTGTATCTGCATTCCAGCCATTAGCACCAGCGTAAGTGCTAATTACCGTATTAAAGGACATGAACATTACTAATCCAGCAAATGCCGCCCAACCCTTTTCCCTCTTTGCTAATCCAAAGGCAACGCCAACGGCAAACCAAAAAGGTAAATATCTCATAATCATAAATCCTATGCTTGCTATAACAGAAAATATAGTATGCAAAAATGTTCCTTCAGTCAAAATATACCCTGTAAATGACATGGCAATACTTACATAGAATCCAACAAGTACAAGCAAAATAATAGGGATCATCATTGAACCAGCAAACGATTGTAACTTTTCTCTCATAATCTCACCTCAAATATTTAGTTTTAATCCAGATAATGTGTTCTCTAAAATATTTAATTTTCAAATTTTTCTTAATTATCGATAATTAATACTTTAATTATATATTGGAAAACGTTATACTTAAATATTCAACTTATAAAACTAATTACCACATTGAAACGGCAAATTTTAAAGTTAGAGATTAATTATATTAGGACATCAACTTTTTCGTACATGATAAAAGCCTCATTTACAACATGTAAATAAGGCTTTTATTGAGGCTGTTAACAACCCCAAATTTCTTCGTTGTTGCTGAAACCAAGAACCCTTACGTATGTCTATATACGCTGCGGTCTCTTGGTTTCAGCACGCCTCGAACTTCGAGTTTCTTAACAGCCTAACATCTTGTTAACTTTGTTAACAATCTGCATAAAAGCCTCTTTTACAACATGTAAATAAGGCTTTTATTCTTTACTTTTGATTTTCTAAATCAATAATGACATTCCCTTCAACTGTCACTTCACAGGCTAATCTATATCCCTTATTAATTTTTTTTTCACCCAACAACTTTTCTTCTGTTTTAGTTGGTTCAGATACCTTGCCTTCCAATATCTTAACAACACACTTCCCGCATTTTCCTTTTCCATTGCAAGGAGCTTTAACCTTGAGCTTAGCGTCATTTGCAACATCTAATACAGTTTTGTCCTTTTTTGCTTTCACTTCTTTAACAAATTTAACACAATGACTCATAAAATGCCTCCTATAAATGTATATATACATTTATACACCCGTTCTATTTCTTTTAATCATTTAAATTATTCCAAACAAAAGCAATAAACAGCCTTTTAGGCTGCTCAGATTGTTGACAAAGTCAACAAGATGATAGGCTGTTGAGAAATTTGAAGTTCGAGGCGTGCTGAAATCAAGAGGCCGCAGCGTATACGGAAATACGTAAGGGTTCTTGATTTCAGCAACAACGAAGAAATTCGGGTTTATCAACAGCCTGAACAGCCTTTTAGGCTGCTCTAGTCATATTTAGTTATTACTTTCTCAGCAACTTTTCCCATAGACACGCATTCATCCATACTTGTCTTCCTTAGCATCTTATAGGCTTCATTTTCCAAAACTCCATGTTTTTTCATCAACAAACGCTTTGCTCTATCAATGTTTTTTCTATCTGTTATAGTCTCTTCTAGCTTTTTTACCTTTTTTTCCAGTTTGTTTATCCTACTGGAATTCATTATACTAAATTCTACAATTTGGTAAAGCTGATCAGGATTGATAGGTTTATTTATATATGCAAATACATTCATAGTCTTTAATCTTTCATAGAAACTTAAACTTGGGTTATTTGTAACGAAAACAACAGTGGATAATTTGTCTTCCTCAATAATAGATGCAGCATCATAGGACTTTATTCCCCAGATATTCTCATCTATTATCACAAGGTCCGGATAAACCCTTCTAGCTATTCTTATAACCCCTGCTCCGTCAGTCACCTGATATATCTTATATCCTTTTTTAGCAAGTAACTTGCATATCATTTTTCTAGATGTCTCTCCACTATCGGCAACCACTATACTGAAATTGTTCATAGGCTCACTCCAAATACGGCTTATACAGGTCACCAACATTAGAATTTTATTAACCTTTATAGTTGGTTACATATAATTATTATACAACTAATAAAAAGATTTAAGTAGTGTATATCTCGGATTATTTTACTAGAATTTTCTCAAATATCTATCCAATTCCCACTCAGAAACATATCTGGAATAAGCATTCCATTCATATAATGCAGCATCGGTGAACCTATTAAATATATGATCTCCAATGGCAGCCTTAATAACTTCATCCTTAGCGAGTTCTTGAATTGCCCCATATAGATTTGACGGTAAACTTTCTATACCTCTCTCCTCAATTTCTTCATCAGTCATTTTGTATAGATTTTTTTTAACAGGTGCTGGTGGATCTATTTTATTTTTAATTCCATCCAAACCAGCTTTTAAAACTGCTGCTAAAGCTAGATATGGATTAGCCGATGGATCTGGATTTCTCAATTCTATTCTTGTTGATTGACCTCTTTTTGCAGGTATTCTAATTAACGGACTTCTATTACTTGCAGACCAAGCAATCATAATAGGGGCTTCATATCCAGGAACTAGTCTTTTATATGAATTGACAGTTGGGTTTGTCAAAGATACAAAGCCCTTGGCGTGCTCTATTACTCCGCCTAAAAAGTTAAATGCCGTTTGTGAAAACTGCATATAGTTACTTTCCTCATAAAAGGCATTTCTTCCTTCCAGGGTTGCTAATGACATATTAACATGCATACCTGAACCGGCTATTCCATATCTAGGCTTAGGCATAAACGTTGCATGAAGACCGTGTCTTTGTGCTATAATCCTTACAACCATTTTAAATGTCATTATATTGTCAGCAGTCGTTAGTGCATCAGCATATTCAAAGTCTATTTCATGTTGCCCTGGTGCTACCTCATGATGGGAAGCCTCAATTTGAAAACCCATTTTTTTAAGTGTAGTAGTCATGTCCTTTCTGGCATTTCCACCTAGATCTATGGGTGCTAAATCAAAATACCCAGCATTATCGTGGGTTTCTAGGGAAGGTTCTCCCTTTTCATCGGTATGGAATAGAAAAATTCACATTCAGGACCTACATTAAATACATATCCCATATCAGCTGCTTCTTTTATTACTTTCTTTAAAACATTTCTTGGACATCCATCAAATGGTGTTCCATCTGCCTTATATACATCGCATATCAATCTAGCTTCCTTTGAGTGACTCACCCACGGAAAAACTTCAAAAGTTGATATATCAGGTCTTAAATACATATCAGATTCTTCAATTCTTACAAAACCATCGATAGAAGATCCATCAAACATTATTTCATTATTTAACGCCTTTTCTAATTGTTCTATTGTTATAGAGACATTCTTCATTACTCCTAAAATATCGGTAAACTGAAGATGTATAAACTCTACTTCCAGCTCCCTGGCTTTGTTCAAAAGTTCTTCTTTACTATACTTGCTTGACATAAAACTCCTCCTTTTAATAATTAAATTTTAATAATTGCATTCATTTTCGTCGTG
>JMSU01000371.1_pt1 | contig 10807 bp, 9 predicted proteins | sample 179011 | NCBI WGS metagenome assembly JMSU01 (sample SAMN02769580, study PRJNA246767) | bioreactor metagenome | isolation source: Culture-1 Bioreactor ArsB derived from microbial biomass from the upper 2 cm... | place: Germany: Bremen | collected day 87 after inoculation
AATGAGGTATATAAAGATCGTTAGACTTTTTTATCATGCCTGGAACGCGTACGAAATCAATCTGTTCTGGGAATTCAAACCGTCCAACAATCGGTGAACCGGTAAGAATAAGAATGTTGACCCCTTTGCACTTCAGTTGAGAGGCTATCGCCATTGTGCGTCTAATATGCCCAAGACCATAGGTATCGTGGGAATACATCAAAATATTAAAGGTCTTATCCATTTATTGTACCGAAACTAAGGTTTAATTTGTCCGCGTTTATTGCATATTTGTCTTGCATCACTATGATCGTTGGAATATCTAGCGAAAAGGATTACTTCTGTAAATCTCAAAAGTTTTACGTATCGCATTCGTGGTAATTTCTATTATTTTTTTTGAGTAGAAGCAATCCCTTTTCTTAACTTTTATTGATTGCCGTAAATTTTGCTATCATTCCAATATTACAGCATTTAATTGTGATTATAAGGTTTATCGATGAAAACTATAATAGATTTGATAATATATGCTCACGATGGAAGAGGGCTTGGGCATGTAAGTAGAAGCATTGCCATAGGGCTTGCTGCTCGCCGACTTTATCCTGATATGTCAGTACTTTTGGTTACAGGATGTGCTGTGACTGGTGAACTTATAGGCGAAGGTGGATTGGATTGGATTAAGCTTCCTTCGTACAAGACTAAAATTTCTGAAGGAAAATCTTCTGGCACTGAAGGTCCATCCAATATCAAAGACAAACTTTTGGGTGAGCTGAGAGCCGTAAACATCCGCGATATTATTGACACATATAGACCAAAAGTTTTTTTGGCAGACCACACCCCGCAAGGTAAGCACAAAGAGCTCATTCCTTCGCATAGTGTTTCTCCTGACACTATCAGGGTATTGGGGGTGAGAGCTGTTGTTGGTGATGTTGATAAGGTCTGGTCCAGTTTTTCTGCAGAAGTTTTTGCCTCAGCTTATAGTAAAATTCTTTGGTACGGCGATGAAGCCGTGGCAGGTAGCTCTGAAATTAGCCGTATTGAGGATAGTTATGGAGTTATTCCGTATAGAGCTGGGTATGTTTCCCGCTTATCAGAACTTTGTTGTTTAAAAAAGACAGACCGTTCTAAAGGGGAGCTTGCCGGTGTAATTTCGATACCATGGTCCGGTGAGGGGACTGTTGTCCTTTTGGAGAAGCTTGCAAGAGTTCTAAGAAAAATAGGTTCTCAATATGGTGTGTGGAAAATTTATATGAATTTATGCGAACCAGCAGCAAGTGATGCTTCAAAATTGTTCTCTGAAATAGATAGTGTCCATGTTGTCCAAGTAGGCCCCAAATACCTTGACGATCTTGCATACGCTAAATGTGCCTTGATTTATGGTGGGTACAACAGTTTGACCGATGTAATGGTTTCAGGCGTTCCTTCTGTGGTGCTTTTGAGAGGGATGAAAGATGGAGAGCAGGAAGAACATGCATCATTACTTAAACATAAATCTTCTGTAATTGTTGATGTTTTCTCAGAATGTGGTGTTACTGTGGAAGCGCTTGAAAATTCATTCGTTAAATGTTTTGAGGAGCAGCCAGAGCCTTGTTATATAAATTTGAATGGTGCAGAGAATGCAGCCCATTATCTGGCCTCTTTGGCAGGAGTTTGTGATGCTGACAGCAAGTCCTGAAGTACGAAAAAAGTTGCGTGGACTAACTAAGGAATTATCTCGACACGAAATGGGGCAGTGGAAAAAAATTTTAAGCCCCCTTGATCGTAATCTCCGTATTTTGGAAGTGGGTTGCGGGCGTGGAGGGAAAACAGATTTTCTTCATGGTCAAGGTTTTACAGATATTCTAGGCGTTGAAAAAAACGAATTTCAGGTTCAGGAATGTCGCCGTAGAGGACTTAACGTTGTTACACTTGACGAGTTTGAAAGTAGTCATGGTGATGATCTGTTTGATTTTTTGGTCCTGTCTCATATTATTGAGCATTTCGACTTTGATGACTTGATTGTTTTTATTGACGGATATTTAAAATATCTTAAGCCCGGAGGGCTGCTTCTTATTGCAACACCTATGTTACATCCGCATTTTTGGCTCGATCTTGATCATCAAAAGCCTTACTATCCACAAGGGATAAAGAATTTCTATAGTGGTGTTGATGAACAGGTGGGTTTTACTTCAAAGTATAGTCTGAAGCTTAAGGATATACAGTTCAGGAAAAGTCCCATTCGTATTAAAAATGACCGTAGTTTGCTGCTTAAGAAAAATGATTTGCCTATGCTCACCTTCAATATGGTGTGTGCATTGTTGTTTAAAGCTTCATTTTCTTTTCTTGGTTATAAAAGCGGGTGGGTTGGACTTTATAAATTACAGTCCTGATTGTAGTTCTGGTTAATTTATTTTTAAAAAGTGCTTGCTATGTTGTTTGTGTTGGACTAGTGCTTAATGACGTTAATCAACTTAGGAAAAATTTAGAGTAAAACTGAAATGATACTATCTTCTCTCGATCACATGAATGCAATCGTTGCACCCATCGCCTCTGTGGTGATGGTGGTGATTTCTGTCGTGGTCGTGCTAGGCGCTAATGAGCCGGAGGGAAGGTTGTAAGCAACAGTTTACATACAAGTGTTGTTGTAACCCCCGCCGGCTCAGCCGGCGGGGGTTTTTTATTTTCATCTGGAAATATGAGGGTGCGTGAAATGGAATTAAGTGGTGCAAAACTGGTGGTTAAGCTTCTGGAGCGGCAGGGAATTGAAATAATATGCGGAATTCCAGGAGGATCGAATCTGCCTATTTATGACGCGTTAAGGGATAGTCCCATAAAACATGTTCTTGCCCGTCATGAACAGGGGGCTGGTTTCATGGCTCAAGGGATGGCGAGGACAAGCGGGAAAGCGGCTGTTTGTATGGGGACTTCGGGGCCTGGTGTTACCAATTTGCTGACTGCTATAGCTGATGCAAGGCTTGATTCAATTCCAATTGTCGCTATCACCGGACAGGTGACAAGTTCTTTGATCGGAACAGATGCTTTTCAGGAAGTGGATACATACGGGCTGACTATACCTATCACTAAGCATAATTTTCTGGTGCAGTCTGCGGCTGATTTATTGGAAATTATTCCTGAGGCATTTCGTCTTGCCGAGTCCGGCAGACCTGGACCTGTTGTCGTGGATATTCCCAAGGATGTTCAAAAAGAGCTTATTGAAGTTGTCTCATGGCCTGATAAAGGCTGTAGATCAGAGCGTGCAAAGTGCAAAGAAGATGATCTCGAAATGGCTGTCACGATGATTAATGAGGCACGGAGACCCGTTATTTATGCTGGAGGTGGAGTTGTTGCCGCTGATTGCTCTGAGGATTTAATTAAGCTCGCAGCAAAGAATTCCATTCCTGTTGTTACAACTCTTATGGGGCTTGGAGCTTTTCCGCATGGTGATACCAATTATCTTGGAATGCTTGGTATGCACGGCTCCAGATCTACCAATATGATCATGGAAGAAGCTGATTTGATTATTGCTCTTGGGGTTCGTTTTGATGATCGGGCTGTAGGGAAGGCTTGTGAGTTCTGTAAGCATGCTGATATATTGCACGTAGATATTGACCGTTCAGAGATAGGTAAGATTAAATCATCAAATCTTTCTGTTGTTGGTGATGTAGGGCATGCACTGCATGAATTAGTTGAAAAGGTTGATTCTTCTATTCGTATTGGCTGGAGTGCAAGGATTGCATCCGTTCGTATGATGTACCCTGAACTCTCTCCTGATAGCGAAGATGCATTTCATCCAGTTAATCTTATACGGGTGATGGGTGAGTCTCTGCCTGATGATGCAATTATTACTACAGATGTAGGACAGCATCAGATGTGGGTGGCTCAAGAGTATCCATTTAGAAAACCACGTACTTTGCTTACTTCGGGAGGACTCGGGACTATGGGATTCGGACTTCCCAATGCTATTGGTGCAGCTCTTGCCAAGCCTGATAAAAAAGTTGTCTGTGTGAGCGGGGATGGTTCGTTTCTCATGAATATACAGGAGCTTGCAACTCTGTCTGAGCAGCGTCTCAACGTTAAAGTTCTTATTATGAATAACAATAAGCTTGGCCTTGTACGGCAGCAGCAGGAAATGTTTTTTGAGGAACGTTTTTTTGCGTCTTCATTTGAGAGTAATCCTGATTTTACTTCTATTGCCGGGGGATTTGGTATTCCGGCTTTTGACCTCGGCAAGCAGGATAGCCCTGCGCTCTTTCTGCGTAAGGTTCTAAGTCAGGATGGTCCTTGTGTAATCAATATCCCTATTGGTGTTGAAAATAAGGTTTTGCCCATGGTTCCACCTGAATGTGCCAACCGTGAAATGATTGGAGGCTAGGATGCATAATTTTGTAATTGAATTGCTTGTTCGTAACCATGCTGGAGTGATGAGTCAGATTACCGGACTCTTTTCCCGTCGAAATTTTAACCTCGAAGGAATTATTTGCGGTCCTGTCGGTAACTGCGGTGAGAGCCGAATGATTCTCACTGTTGCCGATGATAGTAAACTTGAACAAATAGTTCTTCAACTTGAAAAGTTGTATGATGTCCTTACTGTGAAACAGGTAGAGATTCATCCTTTAACAAAGGTTTTGGATGAACTTTAAAAAAATCCTCCGGGAGTACCGACTTCCGGAGGATTTTTTTAATCTTTAGAAAATATTAATGATCATTTAGTCCAGAACTGTGTTTAGCGTTTAAAACTGTCCAGTTTCTGGCGGCAGGGCAAGTGTAACCACCTTGCTTAAGGAGCTTTTTAAGGGTTCCTTGTTTGCGCATGACAGCCAGCCCTTTTTCTAAAGCATCATATATTAGTTTTCCGTGTGGATGTCTTTGGGAGATAAGAAAATGTCTGCTTTCAACTAAACAAATTTTGATTCCTGGAACAGGAACAATTTTTATTCCGTTTCGGACGATCGACATGTCAGGAGGGTTTCGAAATCCCATAGGAATCCAATCAGCCCTACCTGCTTTTAGCATTTTGAACAAAGAACAATCGGTTGGGCCTTTCTCGATTTTCTTTATCCCCATTTCTGTCAGTACTTCATACTCATTATCCCAGTGTATTTGGATCAGGGCTTTGCCGGCTTTTCTTAAATCATCAAGGTTTTTTACCGCCATCATCTTTTTGTTCTCGGGTAGGCAATAGACCCCCTTTTGAAATTCTCCGTGAGAAGTAACTTCGCTGCTCAAATACATTTTGGATTTATATTTGGGAGTTTCAAGAATCCTTTCACTAAGTAGATGAGAACCTATAACCGCATTTCCTTTGGCGACTTCATCTGTTTCTCGTCTAACATTGGGCATCTGTGCAAATTTAAATTTTGCATCGATTCCGCCTAAAATAAGAGCATTTTTAATAATTATTAATCCCACAACGCAGCGAGTGTTAATTTCAGCAGGAATGTTGTTTAAAATATACGGAACTTGTTTTGCTGTATCCGGAAGGGCTCTATATTTATTTATTGAGTTTTGGGTTGCAGCGACGCTTATAATAAGCTCTTGCTTAGCCCAGCTTGTACTCGGTAACATTGCAAATGCAAAAGCTATAATTGCTGTGAATGTTTTTATCGTTGAAATACCGGGCATTATATTGCTTCCATTTATGCAGTGTCGTATTTATGTGGTGTGTTATTGTTTTTATCAACAAATAGGTTTTAGCTTTTGACACGAAGTTGATAAAAAAATCAAGTACTAATTATGTCTAATGTATCGTAATTTTTTTTGGATTAAAAATGTTGATTAAGTATTTGTTTTTATTTTTAAATATTAATTATGAATATTTTTATGTTTAACAATTAAAACTTTTACTTTTTCTAAGTATCTAATCTAAAATAGTTTAAATTTAATTGATAGAATGTAACTTAACGTTATGTGCAAAAACAAAAGTATATAAGTCCTTTTTGGGGATAAAGAATTGGACATAGCTTGTTTTTGCAGTTTCTTAGCTGCCGTAACGGCTAAGATAGCTAGTTTGTTTTGATTTGAACATTGTCGATGGCCCAAAATTCTGTCTTGCGTCCAGTCAGATAGCCTTTAAATTCTAATTCGAGTTTTTGTGCTTTAATGTCTGCAGCTGGAATATCAATTGTGATCGGTTTTAGCCAATAAGCCCGTTTTCTTTCTCCTACCTGAATAAAGCCAGTGTTATTTACAGGGCGTGTGTCATCATTATCAATTAAAGTGCATGGGAATTGTTTCATGTCCAAAAGTACAGGGCCATCGACAATTGTGATTGTGAATCGATCAGCCAGCTTTCCTTCATTATCCCAACTGCCTATAAAAAACATGTCGAACGTGATTTCTATGCTTTGCCCCTTAGGTAGGTCTGCAAGTGTTAAAATTGTTTTTGAGGAATAACGTTTGTTACGGTTGTTAAATAGCCCTAGGCATCGGTCATCAGCTATTTTAAATGTTTTACGTGAAGACCATTCTTTGGGAGCTTTCTTTTTATTAAATGAGTAGGTTTTCATTGTTTTGTATTCAGCAGCAGCCGGGGATATGTTGACAACAAAAACAAGTGCTATAATTGTTAATAATAAAATTGTATTTTTCATTTTCTATCCTTCCAGCCAGTTTTCAAACGTTGGCGGGGTACTGACGCAGGCAAAAAGTTGTTTCCATTCACATAGCGCGGTTAGCTCTACTCCTCGTTGAATAATTGATACCGGCTTATCAGACGAAACAACAATTACGATCAGGTTCTGGTGTTTGGCTGTGAAGCGGAGGGCTGAGTTGAATCGTGCTCCTCGTGCCCTGTTTTCTCCTGAGACAGCCTTCCCATCCAGCAGACATGCAAATCCATGTAGTTTCAGATCTTTACAGATATGGACAGCTCCATCCAGTTTTGTAAGAGAACGGGCAAGACCGACGCATTTCCGGTTCGCGCAGGTCCAGAGGAATCTCGAGAGCCTGACCGGCTATTTCAACGGGGGCATCATTAAAATCAAGAACCAGAGTGCATCCGTGACTACGATGATTTGCAGTGGTAATCATCTGGATCACTAATTGAAAAAGTTTATGACGCGTATCGGCAGTGAGATCCAGTTCTAATAAATATTCTTCGAGCTGGACTAAATTTGGTTTGTAGTTGGTTGAAGAAAATTTAGCGTCAGCAAAACTGCAAACCGGAGTAGTACCGAGATAAAGCAATCCCCAGTCTCCTTTGAAATGGGCTGAGATTGAATTTTCTGAGGGTTGTAGGGCTGTTATGCCCACAACGCATTTCCCATCAGAAACCAGTTTGCGGCTGGAACTTTCCACTGACTGTAAAAGTTTGCGGACATGCTTATGGTTTTTAAGAGATGGGCGTTCCCTTTCTGGAAATTTTGCCATGTAGGTAATTGAGTCCAGTTCGGAAGGCTCGACGAAAATCAGATCACCCCTTGCCCAGGCTCCTTCCTCTTTTGTCTTGGATATCCCCAGCACAGCGTCAAGAATGGGGTAAACTCGAAGCTGAGTGTCCCATCCCATAATGCGGTTACGCTGGTCTACGATGTAATCGCGCACAGAATGGGTCGAGTATTCTCGCAGGAGGTGGCCTGAACTATCGATTCTTAAGATATTCTGCGTTGCAAAATCTTGAGAAAGTAATAGGGCGGCATATTCCATCCAACTTTCTGTCGGGCCTGTTGAACACATATCCGGGTGTTGTTCTGTAAACCAGCATTGGTAGAAAATACTGCTTGAACGGGCGCTGCAGGTAATCAAACCGGCAAGAGCAAGGTCTTTAGAACGGATGACTTCTATAAGACGGGTGTTGTCATCATGATTGCTTCCTGCCCGCCATTCGTCAGAGTCTAGGTAATACTCTTTTAATTTAGGTTCGTGCTCTCTGAGAAGCTCTTGTGGATCGTAAATACGGAGAGGATCATCAGGGGTCACCGCGTAAATAAGTGCTGCGCGGCTTGTTCTTGAAAAATGGGATAGGCCATCTCTGAGACCATCCATTATGTGAAAAATGCACAGGTTGGCAAAAGATTCTGAGCTCATTTACTTTATCCGCATTTAGAGGTTCAAAGTTGTTTCTGCTGCATGTGCAGTTACTGTCGAAAATAGAGCACAAAAAAGTTTTTATGCTCTACGCGACAAAGATGCTTTAAGAATATTTCTTCTTTATGGTAATTACTTCATTTTTTCTTCTTTGTGAAGCTTTTTTTGCTATTCTTGCGGTTTAAATTTTTATTCCCACCGGTCTTTTTTGAACCACTGTCTTCTTCCGTTTTTTACCTTTACTAAATTTTTTGGATTCGGCGCCATTATTCTTTCCAAATTTGCTGTTACTTTTCTTTAATTTTTTGCCCTGCCTGTGTCCTGATCGCGGATCTTTGCCGGGGTCAGGAATTAAAATGCGGTGTTGTTTCAGTCTCTGTGCGTCTGTTCTGGCAACATAAATCTTGTTACCTGATGGATCTGTTTCAGTATAAAACATAGCAGTTGCCACAGTTCCCGGAGTGGGAATAAAGCACTGTACCTGTCTTGGCTTCCAGCCTCGAGCGGCGAGCCATGAACTGAGCATTCTCATGTCTTCATCTGTGCACCCTGGAAATGCGCTCATAAGGTAGGGGATGACATATTGCTCTTTTCCAGCCTTGCTTGACTCAGCGGCAAACATTTCAAGAAAGCTCTCGAATACAGGGAGATCTGGTTTACGCATATGCGCCAACACGCTAGGAGCAATATGTTCCGGAGCAACTTTGAGCTGTCCGCCAACAAAATCTTTGAAAATCTCTTTCAGGCTGGAGCGGTCTTTTTGTCCAAGGTCATAGCGGACTCCACTGGCAACACGGACATGTTTAATTCCGTCCATTTGTTTTGCCTGACGGAATAGATTTAAGTTTGCTTTCTGGTTGTATTTAAAGTTTGGGCACACTTTAGGGACCAGACAACTTTTTCGTTTGCATTTTTCCCGGTCAAGCGAGCAATGAGCATCCCACATATTTGCACTTGGGCCGCCTATATCAGAAACAGAGCCTCTGAAGTCCGGGTGCTTTTTCATTCGCTCAAGTTCGCCGAGGATTGATTTTTTGCTTCTTGAGCGGATATGTCTGCCTTGATGCATGGCAATTGAACAGAATGAACATCCGCCGCCGCAACCTCTGTGAGAGGTTACACTGAATTCAATCATATCTGCAGCCGGAATTCTTCCCTTATCTTTATAGAGAGGGTGGGGCAGTCGTGCAAAGGGGAGAGTGTAGAGCCAGTCCAGTTCTTCTGTTGTCAGGTATCTGGAGGGAGGAGTTATTAAAACGTGTCTTTTATCTGTGGGCTGTATTGCCCATGATGTTGCGTGGTGGACCTGTTCTTCAAGAATCAGGGTTGTCTTCATGAGTTGCTGTGGGTCATCGATGATATCTTGATGCGAAGGGAGTTCTATTACTTCGGCATTTTCAGGGATATCTTCAGGCGTTCCCATGAAGGCGGTGCCGGGAATACCTTTCAGAACTGATGACGAGGGTGTTTCTTCATTTGCAAGACGTATTGCAGCTTCAAGCATAGCTCTTTCACCCATACCATATATGAGCAGGTCGGCTTTGCTGTCCATGAGGATCGTTTTACGAACTTTGTCTGTCCAGAAGTCGTAATGAGAAACACGCCTGAGAGAAGCTTCAATTCCGCCTATTACTACAGGGAGTCCTTTAAAAGCTTTTTTTATCAAGTTCGTGTAGATAATGCATGCCCGGTTGGGTCTAGCTCCAGCTTTGCCTCCCGGAGTATATGCGTCGTCACTTCTTTTTTTGCGAAATGAAGTGTAGTGGGCGACCATGGAGTCAAGTGCTCCTGCTGAAACTCCGGCATAGAGCCTGGGACGTCCCAGTTCTTCAATGGCCTTGCTGTCAGTCCAGTCCGGCTGGCAGACCAGTGCTACTTTAAATCCATGAGCAGTTAAAACTCTACCCAGAAGCGGAATCCCAAAACTTGGCTGATCTATATAACTATCTCCGGAAACAAGAAGGACATCTGGACGATCCCAGCCCAGTTTGTCCATTTCCCTGCGTGTCATAGGCAGGAATGATGGTTGCTTCCCGGATTTTGCAATGATGCTTTTTTTCATGGGCGGAGCATATAGGTGAAGCATGCAGGTGGCAAGGAACTATATGCTGCGTAGAGAATGTCTCGTAGTAATTGTGTTCATAATAGATAATTAAATCTAGTTACTATGATTTGTTTGACTAAAAATAGTATTAAACCCGCAAACCAGATGTTGACCGTAGGATTTAGCGGGGTTAAAAAAACGGCAGTAATTTAAATGAGATTAGTTGTCCCTATAAAGGAGATATATGATGAAACCGCTTCCATGTGTTTTAACTATTGCAGGTTCTGATTCCGGGGGGGGAGCTGGGATTCAGGCTGATTTAAAGGCAATTTCAATTGCCGGGTGTTACGGGGCCAGTGCTATAACTGCACTTACTGCTCAGAATACTACCGGTGTGACAGGCATTGAAGCTGTAACTCCTGATTTTGTGGCTTTGCAGATAGAAACTGTGTGCAGCGATATAAAGATTCAGGCAGCAAAGACAGGGATGTTGTTTTCCGCTCCTATTATCCGTGCCGTTGCTGCTTCGTTGCATGATAAAGATTTTCCTCTTGTTATTGATCCCGTCTGCGTTGCTACCAGCGGAGCTAAGTTGCTCAAAGATGATGCGGTACAGGCTATGAAGGACTTGTTTCCTCTGGCTGATTTGCTGACTCCTAACGTGCCGGAAGCTGAGCTGTTTACGGATATGGAAATCAGTACCCGTGAAGATATTTTTAAAGCCATAGATTTGTTGCTTGAGATGGGGCCTAAAGCGGTTTTGATTAAAGGCGGACATTTCGA
>JMSU01000372.1_pt1 | contig 10780 bp, 11 predicted proteins | sample 179011 | NCBI WGS metagenome assembly JMSU01 (sample SAMN02769580, study PRJNA246767) | bioreactor metagenome | isolation source: Culture-1 Bioreactor ArsB derived from microbial biomass from the upper 2 cm... | place: Germany: Bremen | collected day 87 after inoculation
ACATTGCGTATAGCACCTCTTTTTTTTCTACTTAATTGTGGTTTCAGATGAATAGTTACAATCATAGTATGTTGATCCATCAACAGTTGCATGTCTTACGGCTTTTGTACGGTAGGTGCTTCCAGATTCAACACCATAATATACAGGGTAAGCCTCGAGATAGTCAGTGTTTTCAACAGTATAGTTATAGGTTTTTACAGCTGACCAGTATCCTGTAGAACTCTTTTTTTCAAAGATTACTTCTAATTTAATTTTTTCACAATCCATAGCAGTATAGGTTTGACTAGAAGTTGATATTTTGGTTTCAGACCCAATAGCTACATCAGACATAAATATAATAACTTTTGTAGAAGTTGATCTTGGCATCGATTGGAGGATGGTATTACCCATTCTAATTTCCTTCAAGATTGTCTCATTATCTTGAGCATAAACTCCAGATGCAAATACACTTAACATAATTGCTGTCAGCAATAAAACTCTTAATTTTCTCATTTTTTCACATTCCCTTTCTTGACAAATAATCGTTTATTTTATAACCTCTCATATATATAAGGTGCAAAAATCTCAAAAGGTTACAAAAAAGATGAAAAAATTTAATTTATTAAAATAAATATGGCAAATTAATGTTTTATGTAGAAAAACATGAGAAAAATTCAAATATAGTGGATTTATATTAGAAAAGAAAAAATATGTCAATAGATAAAAAATTAATCAAATATCATGTTGATTAATTTTTTCAAGTATAATACAATCTATATAACAAAAGAGCACTATAAATAAAAAACTTTTTTACATAAGCTAAGGGTATCTTTTCAGATACCCTTTTAGGAATGAGCTCGCAAAATATCTGATTGCGAACGCGTACTGCTATTTAGCTAGGAAATCAATAATGGATTAATTTAGGGGTAATCCTTTTTTTATCTCAGGCTAAATAATTGTTTTTATATGGTACTAATAAAAACCCTCTCATATATATAAGGGCAAAAAAACCTAAAAGGTTACAAAAAAATAAAAAAAGTTTCAAAGTTAAATAATTAACAATTACCATAAGTTTAAAATGTGATAGATAAACACAAAATAGTAATGATTAACGATATTGATATATAGAAGTTAAGGGAGAGGAACAGATATGAGAGCAAGACATATATTTGGGATAATTATCATTATAGCTATTATGGTTGGTATTACCATATTCTCGGCACAGACAGCTACAGAATCAGGTGGCTTATCAAGAGGTATTGTCAAAAAAGTAGTGGTTGGGTTAGATATAATGACAAAAGATGAGGCAAATAGCACACATTACGCAGTCATTGAAGCATGGGATCATCGATTAAGAAAAGCAACTCATTTTACCATTTATTTTATACTGGCTTTTGTCACCTATCTGGTTCTATTCACTATTGTTCGACGAAAAGGTGTTTCTTTCGTTCTGGCATGGCTAATAGCCACCGTCTTTGCCATATTTGATGAATACCATCAGACTTTTGTTGATGGGCGAGGTGGACAATTCAGTGATGTGGTCTTAGATAGTATGGGAGCATTTACGGCAGTTGTATTAGGAACTATTATTATAAAAATTAAAATGAAAAGAACTCCTTAAACTTGATTAATCGTCAAAACGACATGAATAGACTACGCTTCACATAGACTTCACATTCTATAATTATAATATAGAGGATAAGTAGTTAAAAAAGAAATGGATATTGATCTTTGTTAAAAAAGTCTTGCATTACATTGAAAGAAATGAATATTATGAAAATGTTTAGTGAGTTCCCTTTTTAACCGATTGTTACTGTACATAAATACCAAATTAAAAGAGGGTTATCGAGTCGGTATCTATAAAAAAATAGAAAAAAATATATGATATTGACAAATATACCTATACAGGTATAATATAACATAGTATTTTATGTATATTGAAGGCATAGAGAATTAGCACTACGTCAAATCGTGTGTTAATTTGCACACGCAAGGAATATTCTGAGAAAAGAAAGAATATTTCAGAAATGCATTTAACTGCTCAATATATTTAAGTTGTTTTTTGGTGTGATAAAGAAAGAATAATACATAGTAAATTGAATGAATTCTATATATCACTGATGACATTTCTTTTATCATATCCAACTTTTGTACTACTATAAATTAGGTAGTGACTAGAGTATATAACCGATTATTATCAAACTAAACAATTGAAGACTAGATGGGAGATTCATATGTGGAACAACCAAACACGGGGTTGGTATGCTCTTTTTGTGGCAACAGGGCAAGAGCAAAAAGTGAAAAAATACCTTGCACAACTTCTCGGTGAAGAAATGACATATGTCATACCTACTCGCCAATTGAAGGAGAGACGTGGAGGGCGCTGGTATGAAATTAGACGCAAATTGTTTCCTGGATACGTCCTGTTACAAGGTAACATGACAAAAGAGATCTATTATAAGATCAAACAAACACCAGGATTGATTAAGATGCTTCGGGACGAAATGGAACCACTACAGATTCCAGAGCAAGAGATGCGTTTCTATATTAACATGTTTGATCTTCAGGGTAACATAGGTGTTTCTACCTTATTAAAGGCAAATGATAAAATCAAAGTCTTAGATGGTCCTCTTAAGGGACAAGAAGGGCTTATTGATAAAGTAATAACAAGAAAAGGTCGGGCGAAAGTCAGACTGTATTTTCTTGGAGAAGAACGCACCGTAGAAATCGGTATTAAAGTAATAGACAAAATCTAATATGTCTACAAGGTGTTTCGGCCCTGGTGAGAGATTGCGGAGGTTAGATGTGGTGAGGTAACGACATGAAGTGTTTTGTGTTGGTGGCGAAGCCATGTCTTTTTTATTGTGTATTATTGCTAGATGGCCCATACATATAGATTAGGGTGACTGTTATACAAAATATAAGGGAAGGAAGTTTATAATGGGAGACAAGATATATCTTTCATCACCACATATGAGCAGTGAAGGCTATGAAATGGAATATATTAAGGAAGCTTTTGACACTAATTGGATTGCGCCACTAGGTAAGAACGTGAATGGATTTGAACAAGAGCTAGCAGATAAGGTAGGTATAAAATCAGCAGTAGCTCTTACAACAGGGACTGCTGCTATACATATGGCGCTTAGAGCTATCGGAGTTGGACAAGACGATATCGTATTCTGTCAAGATTTAACATTTTCGGCAACAGTTAATCCAATTATTTATCAAAATGCTATTCCTGTATTTATTGATAGCGATTATAGAACTTGGAACATGTGCCCTGAAGCTTTAGAAAAGGCTTTTGAAAAATATACACCTAAAGCAGTTATCGTGGTTCATTTATATGGCTTTTCAGCAGATTTAGATAGAATAATGGCAATATGTAAGAAACACAATGTACCGCTTATAGAAGATGCAGCTGAGAGTCTTGGTTCGAAATATAAAGGGCAGTATACAGGTACTTTTGGTGATTATGGGATTTACTCATTTAATGGCAATAAAATCATCACTACATCAGGTGGTGGTATGTTAGTATCTAATGATGAAGAGCGGATTGCTAAAGTTAGATTTTGGGCTACTCAATCAAGAGATCAAGCAAGGCACTATCAGCATAGTGAACTTGGTTTTAACTATAGAATGAGTAATATCGTAGCAGGTATTGGAAGAGGTCAACTCAAGGTATTGGAACGAAGAGTTGCGAAGAAGGAATACATATATGAGTATTATAAGAATGCATTTGCAGATATAGAAGGTATAACGATGATGCCAGTTAATGATTGGGACGAACCTAATTATTGGTTAAGTTGCTTGACATTACATGGTAAAGTGAAGCCATTAGATATTATAGAAGCCTTAGAGAAAGAGAATATTGAGAGTAGACCGATCTGGAAGCCAATGCATATGCAAGAATTTTTTGAAGAGTATGACTATGTTGGTGCAAGTGTATCTACAGAGATATATGAGAATGGCCTTTGTTTGCCCAGTGATTCTAAGATAACAGAAGGAGAGTTAAGTAAGATTGTAAATATCGTTAAAGGATTGTGGTTATAAAGATGCAGATTTATAGAAGATTTTTTAAAAGGCTGATGGATTTTATTTTATCCTTAATTGCAATTATACTTTTAGCACCCTTTATGCTTATAATAGGTATTTTAGTTAGAGCTAAGTTAGGTAGTCCAGTGCTGTTTAAGCAGAAAAGACCTGGGCTTAATGAGAAGTACTTTACGATATACAAGTTCAGGACTATGACAAATGAGAGAGATGAGAATGGAGGATTGCTCTCTGATTCAATCCGTTTAACTATATTTGGTAAATTTTTGAGAGATACTTCGTTAGATGAATTACCTGAATTATTTAATATTCTTAAAGGTGACATGTCAATCATAGGACCTAGACCACTGTTGGCTCAGTATCTGCCATTATATAATAAGTATCAAAAGAGACGTCATAATGTTAGACCAGGATTATCTGGTTTAGCGCAGACAAGTGGAAGAAATGCGATAAGCTGGGAAGATAAGTTTGATTTAGATGTGGAGTACATAAATAGTGTTAGTTTTATTAAAGATTGTAGAATTATTATTTTGACTATAAAAAAGGTTTTAGTTAGAGAAGGGATTAGCTCAAACACTTCTGTTACTATGGAACCTTTTAGAGGGACTAGGAAAACATATGAATAAAAAAATTTTAATTATTGGAGCAGGTGGGCATGGCAGAGTTGTTTCAGATATTGCGTTAAAAATGAATAGATGGCAGGAGATTGCATTTCTTGATGACCAAGCAGTAAAAGGGTTATTAGGAATAAAAGTTATTGGCAAAGTTATAGATGCTTTTGATTACATTTCTGATTATGACATATTTGTGGCTATAGGCAATAACAAAATTCGAGAAAAAATACAGCTACAGCTTCAAGATACAGGTGCATATATTCCGATATTGATTCATCCTTCTGCAATAATTGGAAAACAGGTTGAGTTAGGAGAAGGAACAGTTGTAAATGCTGGAGTTGTTATTAACTGTTACAGCAAAATAGGTAAGGGATGTATTATCAATACTGGAGCCTTATTGGACCATGACAATGTTATAGAGGATTTTGTTCATCTAAGTCCAGGAGTTAACCTAGCTGGTACAGTAAAGATTGGTCGCAGTTCATGGTTAGGCATTGGAAGTATAGTAAGTAATAATGTAAAGATTGGCAGTAGTTGCAAAGTAGGAGCAGGAGCTGTAGTACTTAAAGATATAACTGAACCGGGTACATATGTTGGAATTCCGGTAAGGAGAATTTGTAATGGCTAAAATATTGATACTAGCAAATAATGATTTAGGTTTATATAAATTTAGAAAAGAACTAATTAAAGAATTATTAAAGGATAATGAGGTATATATATCTTTGCCTGATGGTGATTTTGTAAGAAGTTTAGAATCAATGGGATGCAAATTTATTGATACTGCAATAGATAGAAGAGGAATTAATCCAATAAATGATATTAGATTGGTTTTGAAATATTTTAAAATAATGCGAATGGTAAAACCTGGTTTAACTATTACATATACTGTTAAGCCTAATATTTATGGTGGGATAGTCAGTAGGATAAATAGTATCCCTTATGCGATTAATATTACTGGATTAGGTACTGCCTTTCAAAAGAAGGGTATTTTAAAGTTGGTTATAATCAGCTTATATAGAGTAGCATGTAAGAGAGTTAGAGTAGTATTTTTTGAAAATGATGATAATCAAAATACGTTCGTTAGGTATAAAATTATCGACAAATTAAAAACATGCAAACTAAATGGTGCAGGTGTTAATTTGGATGAATATAGTTTTGCAGATTATCCTCAAAACGATGAGAAAATAAGATTCCTTTTTATCGGTCGAGTGATGAAAGAAAAGGGAATAGCTGAACTTATTGAAGCTGCTAACAGAATAAAAAATGAGTATGAAAATGTAGATTTTGATATAGTTGGACCATTTGAAGAGAATTATTATAATCAAATTGAGAAACTTGATACCTTAGGAATTATAAAATTTCATGGGTTCCAAAAAGATGTAAAACCATTTATTGAAAAAGCTCATTGTTTTATATTTCCATCTCACCATGAGGGTATGGCGAATACTTTGCTAGAATGTGCTGCGATGGGAAGACCATTAATTACGAGTGATATCCCTGGTTGTAAAGAAGCAGTAATTGATGGTAAGAATGGATATTTGACAGATGTTAATAATAGTGAATATTTATATAGTAATTTATTAAAATTTATGAATCTCACATATGCAGAAAAAAGTAAAATGGGGTTTCAATCTAGAGAGCATATAGAGAAACTATTTGATAAGACAAAAGTTATAAAAATAACAATTAGAAAGCTTAACTTATAAATAAGTATATTGAAAAGTAAATATTAGATTAAAGGGGAGGACATTTATATGACTGACTTTAAAGAGAAAACACTGTTAATTACAGGAGGAACTGGATCGTTTGGAAATGCTGTATTAGATATGATGTTGAGTTCAGATATAAAAGAAATTCGTATATTTTCACGAGATGAAAAAAAGCAAAATGATATGAGGAAAAAATACAAGAATAATAAAATAAAGTTCTATATTGGTGATGTGAGAGATATTCAAAGCATTAAAGATGCTATGCATGGAGTAGATTATATTTTTCATGCAGCTGCATTTAAACAAGTTCCATCTTGCGAATTTTTTCCATTAGAAGCGGTTAAAACCAATGTCCTAGGGACTGACAATGTGCTGACAGTGGCAATAGAGCATAATGTTAAAAAGATAGTCTGTTTATCAACTGATAAAGCAGCATATCCTGTTAATGCTATGGGGACTTCTAAAGCAATGATGGAAAAAGTTATTATTGCAAAATCTAGAATGGTCGATCCTAATAAAACAATAATTTGTAACACAAGATATGGAAATGTTATGTGTTCAAGAGGTAGTGTCATTCCATTGTTTGTGGAACAAATAAAAAATAATATGCAATTGACAATAACTGATCCGAATATGACAAGATTTATGATGACATTAGAAGAAGCAGTTGAGCTTGTCTTATTCGCGTTTGAACATGGTGAAAATGGAGATATCCTTGTTCAAAAGGCTGCAGCATCAAGAATGGATACATTATCCAATGCTGTAAAGAGCTTATTCAATTATGAAAGAGAGGATTTGATTATTGGCATAAGACATGGGGAAAAAGTGCATGAAACTTTACTTACAAGTGAAGAGAGTCAATCAGCTGTTGACTTGGGTAATTTTTATAGAGTTCCCTGTGATAAAAGAGATTTGAATTATGAAAAATATCTAACTGAAGGAGATATTGAAAGAAAAAATTTGAACGAATTCAATTCAATTAAAACAAGACAGATGACTGTTGATGAATTAAAAGTAAAATTATTGAAAACATCATTTATTCAAGAAAATCTAAAATAAGGAGGAAAATATAATATTGAAAATACTTGTTTTAGGTTCAAACGGGATGCTAGGTCATGTTATAGCATTACATTTAATGAAAAGAGAAAACGTTGTTACCGGAATTGCAAGGCAATATAATCCATTTATTAGTACAATTATATGTGATGTTAAAGATAAAGAGAGATTAAAAGAAATAATTATTTCGCAAAATTTTGATTATATTATAAATTGCATAGCTCTTTTGGTGAAAGAATCAGAAGATAATAAGGCAGATAGTATATACATAAATAGTTATTTGCCACACTATATAGCTGGGATTATAAGACCACTGAAAACTAAACTTATTCAAATAAGTACAGATAGCGTCTTTTCGGGAAGAGGAGAAAATGTTTATTTTGAAAAGAATAAAAAAGACTGTGAAAGGTTTTATGATTTAACTAAGTCTTTAGGAGAGATTGATGATACTAATAATATTACTATAAGAACATCTGTTATTGGGTTTGAAAGTAAGAAAAATGGCACCAATCTAATTAATTGGTTTTTAAAACAGAAAGGTAAAGTTTATGGATATGATAATGTAATTTGGTGTGGAGTAACATCAGTTGAATATGCAAAAATGATTGAAAAACTTATGAAAATGGATTGTCAAGGAATATTTCATTTGTCAAATAGTAGTGGTATCAGTAAAGGTGATTTGTTGCGGTTAATAAATAAATATCTTCGTAAAAACGAAATAAAAATTCTATCTAATAATGATATCAAAATGAAAAGAATATTAATAAATACTAATAATACACTGGGTCTAAATGTATCTTCATATGAAAAAATGATCTGTGATTTAAGAAAATGGATATTGGATAAAGAACTATATTATAAGTACTTTTATGGCAAAGATTTATATGATTTAATTCAATTTTGAAAGGAGATATTATGGAGAAAATTTTATCCATATTAATACCTACTAGAAATAGGCAAATATATCTAGAAAATGTGATTAAGACAATTTTAAAATTCAAATCAAATGAATTCGAATTAATTATTCAAGATAATAGTAATAAATTAGAGTCAAAATTAAATAACCTTGATGATAATAGATTAGTCTATAATTACATCTCTGATGAAATTTCTTTCTCTGAAAATTTTGAGATGGGTCTTAATTTATGTAGTGGAGATTACATTTGTATAATTGGTGATGATGATGGCATCAATCCTGAAATAATAGAGTTTGCTCATTACTTAAAAACTAACGATATTGAGAGTGTTAGCTTTAACAACTTAGTATCATACTTTTGGCCTGGTATTCCTGGATTAACTAATGATTATCACGGAATTTTACAAATTGGTAATATTAAGTGTCTCATAGAAAAATTTGATGTAAAAGAAGAAATAGATAAACTTCTTAATAATGGAGGGCAAAACTATCTCAAATATGGATTGCCAAAACTGTACCATGGAATAGTAAAAAAGACTACAATTGAAAAAGTTATTAGGAATTATGGGAGATGTTTTGACTCATTATCCCCAGACATCTTTAGTACTATAAAATTGTCAGAGTTAATTAAAGAAGTTTATACAACTGATTATCCATTTACTATCGCAGGATCATGTTCTAATAGTGCATCTGCGGCGTCAATGACAAAAAAACATGAAGGTAAATTGAAAGATGCCCCTCATTTCAGAGGCTTTCAAAATTACATATGGTCTGATTATGTTCCACCATTTTATAGTGTCGAAACTATTTGGGCTGAATCATTGGTGTTTGCATATAAAGATAACTCTAATAAATTGGAGAAGTTTAATATTAGTAAATTATTAGAAATTTGCTTTATTAACCATCCCAAATATAGAGTGTTGGTCAAAGATTTTGCACGGCAAAGAATAAATAAAAGCCAATTTTTAAATTTCTATGTTAAATCAATCTTAACCTTGATACGAAAATTTCTAAAACGTATATTCGTTCGTATAAAAATAATTTTAAGATTGAGTAAATACACTAAGAATAATCAAATACCAAATATTGGATTAGCAACGGATTATCTTTTGGAAAAGCAAAAATATAATAGATATAATTATACTGAATTAATACAGAATTTTGAGGAATTAAGAAATGAACGAAAAATCTAGAGACGCGAATATACTCATAAATATGAGTGTTACTTTAATAATGAGATTAATTTACTTGATTTTTACTTTTATTACAAGAAGTTTATTTATTAAAATACTAGGAGTTAAAATTTTAGGACTTAATGCTGTGTTTTCAAATATTCTCACCATGTTGTCACTAACTGAAATGGGACTTAACAGTGCAGTACTATTTTCATTATATTCCCAGATAGCATCAAAAAATAAAGAGAAAATAGCAGCAATAATAGCTTATTATAAAAAATTATATCGTAATATTGGAAGCATTATATTTGTTGTAGGATTAATATTAATGCTATTCATAAAAAACTTTAATGGAATTGAAGATGTAGAAATAAATTATTATTATGTTTATTTTTTATTTCTGTTAAATTCTGTATTGACCTATTTTTTATCATATAAAACCATAATTCTCGATGCTGATCAAAGGTTATATATTATATCTATAATAAAATACTCGATTCTAATATTAACTAATATCATACAAATAGTCATACTTAATTTATACACAAATTTTTATGCTTATATTATGGTAATGATAATTTTAAATATTATTGGAAATTTGAGCCTTGGTAAAGTAGTTGATAAAAAATATTCGTTTATTAAACAGTATAAAGAAAAACAACTTCAAATAATAGAGAAGAAAAAAATCTTGAAGGATTGTTCTTCATTGTTTATACATCGAGTAGCAGGATTTATGGTGTTTGGAACAGATAATTTATTAATAGCGTATTTTGCTAATCTTGAAAGTGTTGGTATATATGATAATTATTATATGATAATTAACAATATAACTCAAATCGTAAAAGAAGTATTAAATGCTGTAAAATCAAGTATAGGAAATTTAGTTTTTGAAGAAAATGTAAAAAATTCCTATGATAATTTTAAAATTTTTCAGTATATTTGTTTTATAATATATAGTTTTGCCGTAGCTAATTTATATAATTTGGTTAGTCCTTTTATAGAAGTTTGGTTAGGTAATGAATTTGTATTAAATCAGAAAATTATTATTGTAATTTTAATAAATTTTTATATTACTGGTATGAGGACCATTATTCTAATGTATAAAGATGCAAATGGAATATTCTCACAAGATGTAATTAAAGCAGTAATGGAAGCTATTTTAAATCTTTGCTTTTCAATAATTATGGGTATTAGTTTGGGTATATTAGGAATATTTTTAGGTACATTAATTTAGCACATTATTCACTAGTTTTTGGTATGAACCTTATTTAGTATATAAGT
>JMSU01000373.1_pt1 | contig 10716 bp, 10 predicted proteins | sample 179011 | NCBI WGS metagenome assembly JMSU01 (sample SAMN02769580, study PRJNA246767) | bioreactor metagenome | isolation source: Culture-1 Bioreactor ArsB derived from microbial biomass from the upper 2 cm... | place: Germany: Bremen | collected day 87 after inoculation
AATATGTTTGAAGATCGTTAAGTATTCCTCAACGAAAACGTTCTTTGAACGACACCTCATGCCGAGGTGGTGGAACTGGTAGACACGCTGTCTTGAGGGGGCAGTGGAAGAGATTCCGTGGGGGTTCGAATCCCCCCCCTCGGCACCATGAAGATTAAAGGACCGTAGATGTAAATCTACGGTCCTTTTTCCGTTTATATGGATATTTATTTTGGTTTTCCCTCATGAAGGTGGAAGAGGTCACAAAAGATAATGTCCTGAGTTAATCGAAGTCTGGGTAATTTCAGTTCTGGCGATTCATTATCCTGTTGGGGTTAATATTGTATGACGATCTGCATTTGGATGTGCAGAGTAGCCCATTTCTATTATTACCTATAGAATAAGCAAGAAGGGTATTAAGCTATAAGACCCAGTTTATTTTTTTATATTTGCTGTTAAAAGCAGTGCATAATTGAACTAAAACGACAATGCCTTAAGTTTAAGAAAGATTGCTTTTATTTCAATGGACTTTTAGTCCATATCGTATATGAAACTGTTTTCATTTATTTAGATTTAAGAATATAAAGTTTTTTTATAAAAAAATAAAATAGCTTGACTCCATCTCAGAAATAGTGGATTACTTCTTACACCAGTCGACCCCGTGAAGGTCATGTCAAACTGTGACTTGCACTGGTTTAAATTTAACAAGTCTATCGAGGAGCCTAGTACGCATCTTGTACAGGGTCCTTTTTTTTGTGCACGGGCACATTATACATTTTCACTTTTTTCGGAGAATTTACATGTCTAAGAATATTTATGTTGGTAACTTGCCTTGGTCCGCTACTGAAGAAGACGTTCGCGCAGCTTTCGAAGCTTTTGGCGAAGTTGTTTCTGTTAAACTGATTGAAGACCGTGAAACCGGACGCCCCCGTGGCTTCGGCTTTGTTGAAATGGATGACAATGGCGCTCTCGAAGCTATTGATTCCCTTGACGGCAAAGACTTTGACGGTCGCAACCTCAAGGTTAACGAAGCTAAGCCTAGAGCAGAACGCCCACGTTGGTAGTCCTCTAAGTCTAATCCGATAGGATTTTTACGCCTGTTTCTTTTATAAGAAGCAGGCGTTTTTTTATGAACCTTGCGTCTTACTGGATTAGAGGGCGGTATTTAAAACTCAAGTTGTAGATCATTTTTTATACGAAAGGATGAATGTTTTTTATTTCCGTACTAGGTTGTTTAAAGAGCTGTGAAGAGTGTTATCTTGTCAGCTGATTTTATTCATAAAAATAGTCTTGAAAAAGTTTAAATTATTTTCAAAAACATCTTGCCAAGCCTCGCTGATCTCTGTAGATACTTCTTCAACGAGACGTTCTTAGAAACAAATCGTTCACCTCATGCCGAGGTGGTGGAACTGGTAGACACGCTGTCTTGAGGGGGCAGTGGAAGAGATTCCGTGGGGGTTCGAATCCCCCCCCTCGGCACCATGCAACTAAAAAGGGTTGAAGCGAAAGCTTCAACCCTTTTTTTGCGTTCTATCTCTTTTATGTTCGCTCAATCTATTTAAATTAGTATTTGCATAATTTAAAATAGTTTTATAGATATTTATATCGAGTCTAGATATATAATGCGGTTCATCTATAAAATATTGCGAGCTAAATTATGAAAATACTTTCATCCATTATTATATTAATTATTTTAATTACTTTTTCCATATATGCCCATGCTGAACAATTCCAATATCTACGCCCTAAAGATGGTGACTCTTTTTCCGTTATATTGCGAGGCCTGGACATTGATATCCGGCTTATCTCAGTAGACTGCCCGGAATACAAACAGGAATTCGGGCAGGAAGCGCGTGAGTTTACGGATAGCTGGCTTCGTCAAGGAAAAGCATACATCGAATATGACAACAGGACACAGGATCGCTATAAACGTGTCCTCGGGTATGTATGGCGCGGGAAAGAGATGCTTAACTATGAGCTTGTGAGGCAAGGGTACTGCATCTCAGCTTATTACTCTGATACTCACATGTATTATTCAAAACTTAAAGAAGCTGAACGGATTGCAAAAGAAGAACGACTCGGCATTTGGGCTAATGGAGGGCTTGCAATAACTCCGGCAGAATTCCGCAAGCAAAAACGGAAACAGTACAAAAAAATTTCATCAAAGTAGGGCAGGTAATTAAAAAGCCTTAACTCAATAAAAGTTAAAGCTTTTTAATTTTTGTCCGAATGAGACAGTATTATTCCTTGCTTACCTTCAGATGTTCAACATACTTCCTATCGGTATTATTAATGTGGTTTATAATCCAGTCCTGTAGAAAAGAATCTACGCTATCCGGAAAGACATAGCGTTTATCCCGATTAAGCTCCATAACTTCGCGTGTAATTCTTCTGTGCTCTTCCATATGAGCTTCAATATTCGGATAACCGCGTTTCTGCATGAATGCTTCTTCTCTGGCGAAGTGACTTGTTGTGTATTCAAGTAGCCTGTCAAAAAGACGCGCGATGGCTTCGTGTCCTTGTCCTTCCCGCAAAGCAGTCTGAAAGTCTTCTGCATAACGCACCAGCACTCGGTGCTCGGCATCTATTGACGGGATACCTAACAACAGATCTTCTGACCATTTGATATTGTTTTGCAACTCACAGCTTGCCCCGGAATTTCTCACAAGCATCAAAACGGAATCACCATGTTCAATTTCTTGATTTTCGGCTGGATTTTCAATGTCAGTACCATCTTTACGGTGTAGGACAAGGGCATTCAGTGCCTGAGTTCGCTGCATTGCTTCTGATATTTTGATGACCTGATCTTCATAATGTGGGAAGATCCGCAGGCTGTAGCCCATGACAGCATGTGCTATTTCAGATTTGTCATTTTGTTCTGTAACTCCGGCATGACGAGCTAGAATATGAGCGATCTGCTCACCCCCGAGGGAAAGAGGGTAGACTACAGTGTTGGCTCCGGCTCTGAGCATACGATATTCAATGGCTGGATCAGATCCACGTGCTACAACGAAAATATCAGAATTTAGCTCTCGCGCTGCAAGTGAAATATTAATGTTTGTTGCATCATCATTAATACATAAGACAATGAAATCTGCCTTACGTATTCCAGCTGATAAAAGAACTCCATCAACAGCCCCATCTCCGAGGAGTGTCAAATAGCCGCGCTGTTCAGCTTCAGCCAGACTTTTTTCATCCATATCAATAACAACAAAATCTAGGCCTAATTCAAAAAGTTTAAGAGATATGGCACGTCCAATTTTTCCGTAACCACATACAATTGTGTGATTTTCAAGTTTATTTATTTTGTCATTCATTTTTTTCTTCTCATATAAATCTTTAATTCCGGATTGGACAATTACTTTTGCAACCTGTGTTACAAAAACTGCAGCAAGACCAAGACCAGCAAAAATAAGTACAATGGTAAAAATCCGTCCGGCAGGAGATAGGTCGTGTATTTCCCCAAACCCAATAGTGGTTATTGTAATCACGGTCATGTACAAAGCATCGAGAACAGACCATCCTTTTTCAAAGATAAGATAACCTGCAGTGCCGCTCAGTAAAACCATAAAGAAAGCTATTAGCAGTTGGATGTTTTGTCGTGTGCCTGGTTTCATTAAAATTTAAATACTGTTAAAAATTTTATGAGTTTATAATTAATCATGAACTAGTTCTCCTGAATAAAGTTACTCTTGCAAAAATCTATAGTAAACCTGTTGCAGCATAGTTTTCAATATGTTTATATGCTGAAAGGTTACATTAATTAATCAATTAAAGAGGTCTATTATGCTGCATAATGTAAAGAAATCTAAAAAAGATACTGATGACCGCAAGAATTATATCATGCCTGTATACGGTTCTCGCGACCTTGAAGATCCTATTCATAAGTACTCTCTTCCGCAGGAAAGCATTGATCCGCGTCATGCATACGCACTTGTAAAAGACGAACTTATGCTGGACGGTAATTCTCGACTAAATCTTGCAACCTTTGTCACTACATGGATGGAAGATGAAGCGCGGCAGTTGATGACAGAAACGTTTGATAAAAATATGATAGACAAGGATGAGTATCCGCAAACAGCAGAACTTGAAGATCGGTGTGTACATATATTATCCGATCTTTTCAACGTTCCCGATGAAAGTGGAGCCTGTGGTTGTTCTACTACCGGATCAAGTGAAGCTGCAATGCTTTGCGGCATGGCCCTGAAGTGGAAATGGCGCGACCGTATGAAGGCTAGAGGCAAATCCACCGATAAACCAAACCTAATTATTAGTACAAGTGTACAGGTTTGCTGGGAAAAGTTTTGTCGCTACTGGGAAGTAGAACCACGTCTTGTGCCTGTCTCAGACGGCAATTACAGTATGAAAACTGAAGACGTCATAAAAGCGTGTGATGAAAATACCATCGGCGTTGTTGCTATTCTGGGTACCACTCACACAGGAGAATTCGAACCAGTTAAAGAATACAACGATGCGCTGGAAAAGTTCAACGCCGAAACTGGATTTGAAATTCCGCTTCATGTTGACGCTGCCAGCGGAGGATTTATTGCACCTTTTCTCACTCCTGCCCTAGAATGGGATTTCCGTCTTAAGTGGGTAAAATCAATTAATGTATCAGGTCATAAATTCGGTTTAGTATATCCCGGAGTAGGCTGGGCAATATGGCGTAATACCGAAGAATTACACGAAGATCTTGTTTTTCGGGTGAACTACCTTGGTGGTGAAATGCCAACATTTGCTTTGAATTTTTCACGGCCTGGTAATCAGATTGTTGCGCAGTACTATAATTTTATCCGTTTAGGCCGCGAAGGGTACACTCGAATAATGCAGGCATGTATGGATACGGCAAATTTTCTTAAAGACTCACTTGAAGAAACAGGTGTTTTTCAAAGTTTGATTTCTGAGCTCAAAATGCCGTTGATCACTTTCCGAATTAGGCGAGATGTTGATGTTGAGTTCGATGTTTTCCGTGTTTCTGAAATGCTGCGTCATCGCGGTTGGCTCGTGCCGGCGTACACCATGCCCGAGAACTGTGAAGACGATGCGGTCTTACGTATTGTCGTTAAAGAAGGAATGAGTATGGATATGGCGCACCTATTAATGAAGGATATGAATAGGATTATCCAAAAATTTGAAGATAAGCCAGAACGTACTCAAAGTACTAAATCTACAATGAAACAATGTTAGAATAAAACTGTACGGCGAGGGGAGGGTATACTTTCTCTCGCCGACTTCAAAACAAAATTGTTCTATTATATTTATACCCTGTGTATTGCCAAATTCCGCAATTCGTTTATTATTAAGTATACGACTTAGTAACGAAGGAATTTTATGGTAGTTTACAGATTGATAGAAGATCCGATTTTTCCGCATCCTGAAGAGGCGGAACCTGACGGTCTGCTTGCGGTGGGCGGTGATTTGAGTCCCGAACGGCTTTTGTCGGCCTATGCTTCGGGTATTTTTCCTTGGTATGATGAAAATTCACCGATTTTGTGGTGGTCGCTTGATCCGCGCCTGGTTATGCATTTTGAAAAATTACACGTATCGCGCAGGGTGAAGCGCAAGATACGTAAAGGCGAGTATAAAATTACTTTTGATACAGCCTTTGAAAGTGTCATTGCAAATTGTGCTGATAAATTTCGTCCAGGACAAGCTGGTACGTGGATTGTACCCGAGATGATAGATGCTTATGTACGTTACATAAGTTGGGGTTTGCGCATAGTGTAGAAGTTTGGAATCAAGATGGTAATCTTGTAGGTGGACTTTACGGAATTTCGCTAGGCAAAGTTTTTTCAGGGGAATCCATGTTCTTTTTGGAACCCGACGCTTCGAAAGTGGGATTTTCTTATTTGGTACAATTTCTTAAAAATCGAGAATTTCATTTTGTGGACTGCCAACAACCGACCGATCATTTAAAATCTCTTGGCGCAGAAGAAATAAGCAGAGAGATGTTTCTGAAAGAACTAGATGAAGCTTTAGAGTTTTCAGCCTTGAGAGGAAAGTGGGAATTCTTGCCAGGTGAATATGAACAGATCACTGATTTTCTAGGAAGTTAAAAAAAAGCCCGCCGTCATAAGACAGCGGGGCTTTTTTATTATCAAATCTGAACTATACGAGCTGAGCCATGAGTGTCTCTTTGATCGCATCGATGGTGCCTTCACCATCGAGTTCAATGTATTTAAAACCTGCTTTAGGAGCGAGATCTTTGTAGAAGTATGCAGCAGCAACAGTACCGGTTTTGTCATCGTAGTAGATGTCGTGACGTTTGCTGATAGCGTCTTCATCCTGATCATCAGCACGCTCGGTGAGAGCACCGCCACATACGCGACATTTGTCTCCGTCGGGCTTGATAGCGTCGATGAATTTATTGTTGGGGTGGTTAGGATCATTTTCGCAAAGGCGACGGCCCATGATACGGTTTTTAGCAACTTCACGGGGAAGAAGAATTTCAATAACGTAGTCAAGTTTTACGCCGTCTTTTTCGAGAGCTTCCCAGAGTTTCTGAGCCTGAACGATGGAGCGGGGGAAACCGTCAAGCAGCCAGCCGTTTTCATCGGAAGACTGGAGAACGTCAAGAACCATAGGAATGGTGATATCGTCAGGAACGAGCTCGCCCTTGTCGATGTATTCTTTAGCTTTCATACCGAGCTCGGTTCCGCCACCGATGTGCTTACGGAAAATAGCACCGGATTCGATGTGATCGAGGTCGAATTTTTTCTTAGCAAGTGCGCCCTGAGTTCCTTTACCACTACCGTTAGGTCCAAAAATAAGAATATTCATCTGTAGTCCTCCTAAAGAATTAGTAACAAATTTCACAAAGTTCTAAACCTTGCCGCTTTCTCTGTCAATGGTCTTTGTAACTTTGAATAAGAGCCCTGTTTTAGTGACCTTAGAGACCTTGTTTCCAGGGAATTGAAAGGTCAAACCGGACTTTTGGCTCAAAAATCCCTGATCAAGAAGGTTTATTGAGTCGAAAAGAGCATGTCCTGGCCCAATCTCATCCAGTATTTGTTTATAAATCCGGAATCTTATGGCAGGATGAAGTTTGTTCAAAATAGAACAAGGAAGAAATAAAGAACCGTCATCAAGCTTATCTACAGATTTAAGGGCCATATTAACTTCTGTCGTCCAAAAATCAGCATCCATTTCAGCTTGATTTTTTAATCTTAATATTCCCGTTCCGAAATTAGTATTTTCTTCAAGAAGCAGAGGCATAATTTTATTACGAACTCTATTTCTCGTATATTGGTCTGACTTATTTGATTCGTCTTCACACCATGAACAGTCTATTGAAGTAAGAAAACTATTAAGCTCATTTTTGTGAGTAGAAAGGAAAGGACGCAAAAGCTTACGCTCTGAATCAAAAGCATCCATACCTCCAAGCGCAGGCCAGCCTGAACCTCGTATGAGTCGCATAACTACGTCTTCACACAAGTCGTCGAGGTGGTGTGCTAAAAGCAAAAAATCAGCATTAAATTTTTTCAAACAATGGTTAAAAAAATCGTAACGAACGATCCGTCCCGCTTCTTCAAGTCCTATGGAATGTGATTTTGCATACTTTACAATGTCAGATTTTTTTGATTCGCATGGAATATCCAGCTTTTGACAAAGTTGTTCAACAAAGACTTTATCCTCTATTGAAGATGAACGAAGGCCATGGTCAACATGAGCACAAAAAACCCTGCCACCCGATTTACGGGTGAGCAGGGTTGAAATAATCAACAAGGCAGTTGAGTCTATTCCACCGGAGACTCCCACAAGCAGGCGCTTTGCAGCAAAGTCTGACTTTGATTTAAGCTTGCCGAATTTTTCTACATCAAGACATAAACGGGCTTGTTTTGGGTCAAGCTCTTGAATTGAAGCTGGCAGTGACTCCATTTGCATAAAATTTATAGATGGATGCCAAGATCGATGATAAATTTATCGATATAATCAAGCATGTGGTTGCGTTGCTCAGGAGTTGCGTAGGCTACACATTCACAACGAATTTTGCTTTGCGCACGCACAAGCAATTCGATTTTAAGACTGTTTTCCATAACTTCAAGAGCCATAAAGTAAGGACCACATTCATCAAGGTGTTCTTTTTGAACATCCTGAAGAAGCTCTTCGGGGATAGGAAGATAGAAAATATCTTCAATGGAAGCTGACAGTTCAAGTTCTTTGAGAGCATCAACTATTTTGGCCAAATCTTCATCATATATATCTTCAAGAAGGTAATTTCTCATCAAAAAAATCCTTTAATCTTCCGGGTTATTCTTTCTTTTTCTGGCGCAATGAGCATCTGGTGGAATGATGTCATTATCAAGGTTAAACATGCGTCTTGCCAGATCAACAAAACGATCAGCATTACCTTCTTCTTCAGTGCGGCGCTTTAAAAATGCAACAGGTTCATGAAGCAACTTTTTACCGATGGACATTGCCATAGTTTCTAGAGCCTTATGAGTCTTTGGATCTACATCGCCCAGCCTTTTAAGGGTCTTGGCGAGTTCTTTTTGAGCAACACTTTCACTGCGGTTGAAAAGATCTACAATAGTAGGCTGCAGATCTAATGAATTTATCCAGTTGCCAAAAGAGAGAGTTTCAAATTCAACAATGGAATTGGCTTTTACTGCTTCATCTTCACGCTGCGATCGGTTTTCTTCAACAACATCTTTAAGATCATCAATGTCATACAGGTAGACATTGTCCAGTCCATTTACGTCCGGGTCAATATCGCGGGGTACGGCAATATCGATAAAGAACATCGGTCTAAACTTACGTTTCTTAATTACCTGCTTCATATCACGCGCTTTAATAACAGCGTGTGGAGCGCCGGTGGAACTGATGATAATATCGGTTTCACTCAGATGGTCATACAATTTTTCAAAGGGAACAGCTTCCCCGCCCATTGTCTTGGCAAGTTCTTCTGCACGGGAGAAGGTTCTGTTCGCGATGGAAATTTTTTCTACACCACTGCTTAACAGGTGAGTTGCGGCAAGTTCTGCCATCTCTCCTGCTCCTATGAGCATAGCCCGTTGTCCACTAAGTTCACCGAAAATCTTTTTGGCAAGTTCCACTGCCGCATAACTGATGGAAACTGCGCTTGATGCAATGGATGTCTCAGTTCGAACTCTTTTAGCAACAAAAAAAGCCTTATGCAGCATACGGTTGATGATAACCCGAGCGCCCCCGGCTTCAACTGCATTGCGGTAAGAATCTTTTAGTTGTCCTAAAATTTGCGGCTCGCCGACAATCATTGAGTCAAGACTGCAAGCCACACGGAACAGGTGTTTCACTGCCTTCAAATTTTTATGGCAATAGGTATTGGGTTCCAGTTCACTAACGGAACCGCAACATCTTTGCGCCCAGTATTTAAACACATCTGAGTCAGACATGTCAGGAGGGCAGACAACAAGAATTTCAACTCTGTTGCAGGTAGAAAGTGCCATGACTTCCCGCATACCGATTTCGAGCAGTCCGTCTTCGAACTCCTCTACATTGGTCAAGGCGTAACGTTCACGCACATCCACCCCAGCAGAGCGGTGGTTGAGGCCGATCAGATAAATATTATGGTCCATATAAATCAGGCTTTAAAGCTATGGTGAGTGGGAACAAAAAAGTTAATGCCCCACAAGGAAATCATGGTGATAACAAAAACGATGATCACCAGGATGGCCGGTTTCTTTCCTCTCCAGCCCACAATTAAGCGCTGATGAAAAAGGAACGCAAACAGAAACCAGACTACTAAAGTAACAACTTCTTTGGGGTCCCAGGAAAACATCTTGGAAAACGCCCCTCTCGCCCAGAGGAATCCGGCAGCAAGTCCCAAGGTGTACAAAGGAAACCCGATAAGAATCGACCAATGGTTCACATTGTCGAATGTATTAAGTGAAGGCATATCTTTGCCCATGGCAGAAAGATTGGCCTTGGTTTTAATTTTATTGTTTAGATACAAAAAGGCAATTCCGGCACCGGCAGCCATTGCCATAAGTGCAATACTTACGAAGATTGTTCCGATATGCAACCCAATGAAAAGACCGGCTAAATGTGCTGGAAGAGTGACTTTTAAACTTTGTGCAGCAAGTGAAATAATGAAAAGCAGCAGGGCAAGCGGGGATGCAGTAAGAGCAAAAAATGTGCTTCGTACTTTCCACCACAGTCCAAAATAAACGAGAATAAAACTCCAGCCAAGCAAGCTGAAATAAAAATATCCACCACTTAAGACTGTTCCTTTATAAAGTAATACAGCTAACAGTAAATCAAGTGTGTGCAGTGCGAAACCGCCTATAGCAGCAAGGTTTCCAAGCTTTCCAAGCATTTTGTTGTTTTTGAGTGTGCCAACAAAAAAGAACGCCATGCCGGACACGTAAAAGGCAATAATAATATATTGAAATATTTCAAATAAGGTCATTTATTAACTCCGGTATGCGTGGAACAAGTTCATCCGGTAGAATGCTAGCCAATGATTTTTCAACCTGGGCCATGTCTCCCGTTTCAAGTTCATCTAAAATTGATGACGAAACAAGCTCCCTGAACAAAGCGGTGTTTTGGCTTGTTTCCTTGTCCAGGTCAAGAACCAACGGTCTGATTTTACCCATTAAAGTTATAAAAGCACCGTAATGGGGACCAAAAACATTTTGCAATTCTCGACGAACTTTCTTTGTAAAAGCAGGTGAACAACCTCCAGTTGACACAGCCAGCGTCAGGTCTCCCTGTCTGATGACAGAAGGGACAATAAAGTTACTTCCGTCAGGAAAA